>OLPU01001185.1_pt1 | contig 20168 bp, 16 predicted proteins | sample 1673111 | NCBI WGS metagenome assembly OLPU01 (sample SAMEA3136755, study PRJEB25190) | human gut metagenome | reverse complement strand
ACCATAACCGCCTGCAACCGGAGAACTCGGCGATGGACCCCATCATCACGACGGACTGCTCCATTGCCGGCAAGGTGGTGGCCGTGTTCCGGCGCCTGTAGCGCTTTCGCCTCACGAACAGATCGCGAACTCCCCCTTTCGCAAATTAAGAGCGCCCCTGCCCAGATCGCTTTGCGTATCTCGGGCAGGGGCGCTCTTCCGTTTTAAATGCGCTCGCTTTCTCAGGCATCGCCTTCAGGGACGAGATAGGAGGAGAATGTGCTGACGAAGGCAGGGGCAACGAGCAGCTGCAGGCGCGTCCCCGCCTCCCCGTGGCTCTCGGAGATGATATGGCAGCGCTCGTGGGCCAGCGACACCAAGTCGCCCCGCTGATAGGGAATAAGCACGTCCAGCTTGGTATCGGCGGCCGAGGCGGCCTGGGCAATGGCGCCCACGAGCCTCTCTATGCCCTCGCCGGTGCGAGCGGACACGAACTGGGCGCTCGGATAGCGCCTTTTAAGGCCGGCCAGCGTCTCGGCGTCCAGCAGATCGCATTTGTTGAAGGCAGCGATCGTGGGAATACTCTGGGCCCCTATCTGGTCGAGCACCTCGCACACGGCCTCGATCTGCCCCTCGAACTCCGGCGAGGAGGCATCGATCACATGCAGGACAAGGTCGGCTCCGGTGATTTCGTCGAGCGTCGACTTGAAGGCCTCGACCAGCGTGGTGGGCAGCTTTTGGATGAAGCCGACGGTGTCGGTGACGGTGACCTCGCGGCCCTCGGGCAGCTCGAACTTGCGGGTGGTGGAGTCCAGCGTGGCGAAGAGCTTGTCGTAGCTGAGCACATCGGCCCCGGTGAGCCGGTTGATGAGCGAGCTTTTCCCGGCGTTGGTGTAACCGGCCAGCGCCACTTTGAACATGCCGCTGCCGTACCGGCTCTCCCGCTGCAACGAGCGCACGTCGGACAGGCGCTCAAGCTCGCGGCGAATGCTCGTGATGCGCTTGCGCACCATGCGGCGGTCCACCTCAAGCTGGCTTTCGCCCTCGCCGAAGCGGGATCCCACGCCGCCGCCCATGCGGTTCGAGGCGAGGTGGGCCCACATGCCGCGCAGGCGCGGGTACAGGTACTGGTTTTGGGCGAGGCGCACCTGCAGGCGTCCCTCCTTGGAGGTGGCGTGCAGGGCGAAGATGTCCAGAATGAGGGCCGTGCGGTCGATGACCTTCACGGACTTGTCCATGATCTTCTCCAGATTGGCCTGCTGGGAAGGTGTCAGCTCGTCGTCGAAGATGACAAGGTCGGCCTCGCGCGACCGTGCCAGCTCGGCGATTTCGTCGGCCTTGCCCGTGCCGACGAAGGTGCGCGGGTTGGGTGCGTCCAAGCGCTGGGTCGTCGTGGCCACCACGTCGGCTCCGGCCGTATCGGCCAGACGTTCCAGCTCGGCAAGGGAAGATTCCAAGGGCCACGGCAGCCCCGGGCGCTCGACGCCCACGAGAACGGCGCGCTCTCGGCGCTCCTCGGCCTTGGTGGCAGGGCCCTTTTGGATGACGGATTCGTATTCGGTCATAGCATGCTCCTTTGCTTCAAGTAACGACGGGACCCCATGAGGGGAAGGCGGTGCAAGTGGTCGTTACAGGCGCATGAGCATCACTCCTTAATCGTGGCGCGGCGTTGCGCCGGGGAAACGGGGGCTATCATAGCACAACAGCAGCATCGGAAAAGCTCACGGCAGCACAATGGTTCCCGAGAAGCTCTCCGTTGCCGGCCCCGTCATGGATATCGTGCCATCCTCGTTCCAGCAGATGTGCAGTAGGCCGCCGCTCAACATAAGATCGTTCTCCCTGCCGGCCCGGCCAGTGAGGCAGGCAGCCGTGTTGGTGGCGCAGGCGCCGGTGCCGCAGGCCAAGGTCTCTCCGCAGCCCCTCTCCCACACGCGCATGGCGATGCCCTCATCGGTGACGGAGGCGAACTCGACGTTGGTTTTCTCGGGAAATGCGGGATGCGTCTCGAAGAAGGGGCCGGGAAGATCGATGCGCAGGGTCGAGAGGGATTTCTCCGCACCTGCGGGGAACAGCTCGTCGGGCAAGGCCGCCCAATCGTCCACGAGGCAGACGGCGTGGGGGTTTCCCATGGAGACGCAGGCGAATTTGAAGGCTCCCCACGGCGAATCGAGGCGCAGATGCCCCACATAGGGCGTACCGTCGGCCATGCGGGAGTCCGGCGCGGCGTCGACGGGCACGAGCGCGGGATCCAAGATGGGCGCGCCCATGTTCACGGTCGCCTCGGTCATCTTTCCCCCCGCATCCACGGAAAAGGCGATGGGGCGCGGACCGGCCAGGGTGTCGGCCAGAAGATGTCCCGAAGCAACGTCCGCCAGCTCGCGATCGACGAGGTACTTGGCGAAGCAGCGTACGCCGTTGCCGCACATTTGGGCCAAGGTGCCGTCGGCGTTGATGTAGTGCATGTAGCCGTCTCCCTCTTCCGAGGTTGCCGGCCGCACAAGGATGACGCCGTCGGCGCCGATGCCGAAGTGGCGGTCGCACAGATACGACACCTGGGCATCGGTCAGCTTGAGAGCACGGTCTCGATCGTCAATGAAGACGAAATCGTTGCCGAGACCGTGCAATTTGGCGAAGGACAACTCCATGGGACGCTCCTTTGAGGCGGCAATTGAGGGGGCGGAAGCTCTCCTCGACGACCCGGAAGGGCCGCTTCAACCATGGTAGGCGTCCAATGTTTCCAACTGGGAAAGAATCTCGGCGGCCACGGCCTCGGCATCGCCGGCATCGGCGTTCACCCAGCGGATGCGCCTGTCGCGACGGAACCACGTGCGTTGGCGCTTGCCGTAGCGGCGCGTGGCCGTCTTGATGGCCTGCACAGCCTCCTCCAGCGTGGTGTTCCCATCCAGCGCCTCGACGATCTCCTTGTATCCGATGGCCTGGGGCGCCGTGACGCCGTCGCGGAATCCGGCGGTCAGCAGGCCCCGCACCTCGTCGACAAGCCCTGCGGCCACCATGGCATCGACCCGGGCGTCGATGCGCTCGTTCAGGATAGCCGGCTCCACGGCCAACCCGAATTGCACGGCTGGAACGAAAGGCGCCACGGTGGCGAGCCGCTGTTTCTGCTCGGCGTAGCTGGCGCCCTCCTCCAAAAGCTCGAAGGCGCGCACGACGCGCCGCACGTTGTTAGGGTGGATGACGGCGGCGCTTGCGGGATCGCGCGCCTCCAGCGCCTCCCACAGGGCCTGGTTGCCGTATTCCTCCGCGTAGGCGGTCCAGCGTTCGCGGACGGGGTTTTCCACCTGGTCGCCCTTGGGGAAGGCGAAGTCGTCGATGGCCGCCTGCACGTACTGGCCGGTGCCGCCGCAGAGCACCGCTCTCTTGCCGCGGGCGTCTATATCGCGAAAGCAGCGCCGGGCGAACGCCTGGAACAGGGCCGCCGAGTAGGGTTCGCCGGGATCAACGAGATCGAAGCCGTGATGGGGCACGCGGCGCTCAGATGCGGGAAGCTTGCCCGTGCCGATGTCCATGCCTCGGTAGATCTGCATGGAATCGGCGCTCACCACTTCCCCGCCGAGGCGCTCGGCGACAATTTGGGCCGCGTCGGTCTTGCCCGAGGCCGTGGGCCCCACGATGGCGATGGCAGGTGCGGAAAGCTCAAGCATGGGCGATCGTGCCCGAGAGATACCAGGTGCGGGCTTCCTCGATGGTCACGGGCACGATGCGCCCCACCAAAGACGCCGCCTCCGTGCCGGAGGGCACCGGAGCGTGAACGGTCTGGTTCTTCGGGCTCTTGCCGGCCAGGATGGAATCGTCGCGCTTGGACGTGCCCTCGACCAGCACAGGCACCGTGGCGCCGAGCTCCGCCTGGTTCGCCTCGAAGGCCTTGCGCTGGACGAGATCCACGAGCCGGTCGAAGCGCTCCTGGATGACCTCGCGGGGCGTGTCGTCGTCCATCTCCGCAGCAGGCGTCCCCTCGCGCTTGGAGTAAATGAACGTGAACACCTGGCTGTAGCCGACTTCCTCCACGAGGCGATAGGTGTCCATGAAGTCCTCTTCGGTCTCGCCGGGGAATCCCACGATGATGTCCGTGGACAGGGCGATGTCGGGACGGGCGCGGCGAAGCTTCTCGATAAGGCCGAGGTAGTGCTCGCGGGTGTAGCGGCGGTTCATGGCCGAGAGGATGCGGTTCGAGCCCGACTGCACGGGAAGGTGCAGCGCCGGCATGAGCGAGGGCAGCGTGGCGAACAGCCCGATGACCTCGTCGGTGAGATCCTTCGGATGGCTCGTCGCGAAGCGGAGCCGCTCGATGCCCGCGGCATCCACGGCCCGAAGAACATCCGCGAACCGCGGCTCGCCGTAAAGGTCGCGCCCGTAGGAGTTCACGTTCTGCCCCAGCAGCGTGATCTCCTTGACGCCCGCCTCCACATAGGAGCGCGCCTCGGCGGCGATGTCGTCCAAGGGTCGCGACTTCTCGCGCCCGCGGACGTAGGGCACGATGCAGTAGGAGCAGAAATTGTTGCATCCCACGGTGATGGGCAGCCACGCCGCCCAGTCGTGCTCGCGCACCGTGGGCAGGGCGGAGGAGAACTCCGCTCCCCCCTCGATCACCTCGGCGGCGCGGCCGTGCTGCTCGATGGCGCGTCGGAGAAGCCCCGGCAGAGAGCCCAGATTGTGAGTGCCGAAAACCACATCGAGATGGGGAAGCGCCGCAAGCAGCTTGTCGCCGTCGCGCTGGCCGATGCAGCCGCCTACGGCGATGTAGCGCTTGTCGAGGGGCGTGCCGTCGCGCAAGGGGATGTTCTTCATGGAGGCGACCTGCCCGTAGAGCCTCGTGTCGGCAGCCTCGCGGACGCAGCACGTCATGAACACGACGATGTCCGCCTCCTCGATGGTTTCGACGGGCAGCGAGCCCAGGCCCTCCAGCATGCCGGCGACCCGCTCGGAATCGTGCTTGTTCATCTGGCAGCCGAAGGTGTGGATGCAGAAACGAGTTCCCTCGAAGACGTTGCTCATAGCAAAACCCTCTAATGGACCGCGGCCGCATCGACGATGGGGGCGATCGCGGCGGCACCCCGCGGCTCGACGGCGAAGCGGATGGCCGTGCGGTACTCGCCGTCGATGACGATGTCCGCGAAGGAGGGGATGCAGCAGATCTCGATGCCCACCGGCGAGAGGAACCCGCGGGAGATGGCCACGGCTTTCACAGCCTGGTTCACCGCACCGGCCCCCACGGCTTGAATCTCCACCGACGCCCCGTCTTTGATCATGCCGGCGATGGCGCCGGCAACGGAGGCGGGAGACGATTTGGAGGATACTTTGAGGCACCCGATGGAGGGCTTGGTTTCAGTGGTAGACACAGCTGGTCCTTGTCGTTTGTGGTGCGGTTCTTCTCTGGATGTGGTTCGTTTAGCGGGCGCCCGTGGCGCCTTCAGCCCGAATATTCTACCTGTTGCACCCGAGTGGCGCAACCGCGCGCGCTTCCTTAGAGCGTCGTGCGGATGGGAACGGTGATGCGGATGGCTTCCTGGCCCACGATGACCTCGGCCTCGCCCACCGCTTCCAGATAATACGCTTCCGCCACGGGCTCCATGAGCCGGCCGATACCGCGCTTCAGCGCATCGATGTCCTCGGGAGCCAGACGCAGGGACCGGGCGTTCTTGGAATTTCGCCGTCGCTCGGATGGGCGATGGGTCTGCCGCGGGAACGATTCGGCGGCCAAACGCTCGGTCAAGGGGTCGAGCGCAACGATGGCCCCGTCGAGAATGCGTCGGGCCGAGCGTTCGGAGAGCGGCAGGCCCAGGGCCTCGCAGCGGTCCGCGAGATCATCGGGGCCGGCGGCCAGGGCGAGGCGCTTGACGAGGGGGATCCCCGCGCCGTCGCCCCCGAAGGCGCGCACGGCCGGGGAGAGCGAGGCGAGGCCCAGTTGGTACAGCGTCGCCGCCACCTCCACTGGGGTGCCGAGGTACACGGAAAGATCGCCGCGGTGCTCCAAGGCGAATTCCGCGGCCGTGCGCACGATGTTCTTGGGGCCGCGCATCGCCCACGAACCGGAAGGCTCCTGCTCGAAGCGGGGAAACGTCGACTGATCCGCCTTCTCGGCGAGGCTTTCGGTGTCGGTGGCGACCGTAAGACTGGTGCCGAGCCCCGGCTCCGATTGCAGCACCCGGGCCTCTTCGGCGTTCACGGAGATGGAGTAAAGGGCCATGCCGCGGCCGTGCATGCCCCACTTGTCCATATGCGCGCTATCGAGCTTCGAGGTGACGCGCGGCTCGAAGATGCGCTCGTGCTGGGCAGCGGGAATACCCTGGCCGTCGTCGAGGACGGTGAGCAGGCGCGCGTTGCCGGTTCTCTGGGTGGCGAGGAAGATGCGGCTGGCGCCGGCGTCGCGGGCGTTGCGCAGAAGCTCGATGACCACGTCCTCGCTCGAGCGGATGTCCTGGGCGGCCTGGCGCCGTTCGGCCTCGGAGGACCGGAGACGGACGAAGCCGTCTCCGAGGTCGTCCTCGACCCGGAGACGGCTCTCGCCGCACACATCGTCTATGAAATCGCTGAGGGTATCGCCTTCCATGGCCTACTTGGCGTAGTCGACCGCACGGCTCTCGCGGATGACGACGACTTTCACCTGGCCCGGATACTGCATCTCGTTCTCGATCTGCTGGGCGATGTCGTGGGCCAAAACGACGGATTCGGCCTCGTCCACCACTTCCGGCTCTACCATGACGCGAACCTCGCGGCCTGCCTGGATAGCGTAGGTGCGCTCGACGCCCTTGTGGGAGTTCGCGATCTCCTCCAGCTTCTCGAGGCGCTTCACGTAGGCGTCCAGCGTCTCCTTGCGGGCGCCGGGGCGGGCGGCGGAGACGGCGTCGGCGGCCTGGATGAGCACGTCGACGACGGAGTTGGCCTCCACATCGTTGTGATGGGCCTCGATGGCGTGGACGATCTCGGGGCGCTCGCCGAAGCGACGGGCCAGATCGGCGCCGATGACGGCGTGGCTGCCCTCGACCTCGTGATCGACGGCCTTGCCGAGGTCGTGCAAAAGGCCGGCCCGCTTGACGGGGATGGGGTCGAGCCCGAGCTCGGAGGCCATGACCGAGGCCAGATAGGCCACTTCGAGCGAATGGTTCAGCACGTTCTGGCCGAACGAGGTGCGATAGCGCAAACGTCCCAGGGTGTTGACGAGCTCCGGGTGGAGATCGTGGATGCCCGCATCGAACGTGGCCTGCTCGCCGGCCTCGTGCACCCGCTGGTTCACCAGCTTGACGGCCTTGTCGTACATCTCCTCGATGCGCGCGGGATGGATGCGCCCGTCGGCGATGAGGTTCTCCATGGTGACGCGGCCGATCTCGCGGCGCACCGGGTCGAAGCAGGAGATGGTGACGCACTCCGGCGTGTCGTCGATGATGAGGTTCGTGCCGGTCAGCTGCTCGAAAGAGCGGATGTTGCGGCCCTCGCGGCCGATGATGCGGCCCTTCAGATCGTCGGAGGGGATATGGATGGTGGACACCGTGCTCTCGGCGGAGTGGTCGGCGGCCACGCGCTGGATGGCGAGGCTCAAGATCTCGCGGGCCTTCTTGTCCGCCTCGGCCTTGGTGCGCGTCTCGGCATCGCGAATGATGACGGCCGATTCGCGGGTGACCTCGTCGTGGATAGTCTCCAGCAGCTCCTCTTTGGCCTCCTGGGGGCTCATGCCCGCAGCGCGCTCGAGGGCCTGGTTGATCTCGATCTGGGCCTCCTCGCGATGGCGCTCGATGGCATTCTCGGCCTCTTCGACATCGCGCTCGCGGCGCTCGACCTGTCCCTGCAAAGACGAGAGCTGGTGCTCGCGGGCATCCAGCGACTCGACGCGGCGATCGAGGGATTCCTCGCGCTGGGCGATGCGGTTCTCGGCGGAGCGCACCTCGCGCATGCGCTCCTTGTTCTCTTTCTCCATCTCCTGCTTGTAGCGAAGGGCCTCGTCCTTGGCTTCCACGGCGGCTTCACGTCGGAGCGTCTCGGCTTGCTTCTTGGCATCCTCGACCAGGCTTGCGGCCTCGCGGGCAGCGTTCTTGGATGAGGAGCTGGCAATGAGTCGGTTGACGATGAAACCGAGGACCAGGCCGATGACGATAGCGACGATCAAAAGCACGATCGTGATGGGATCCATGGCTGTTTCCTCCTTTCATCTGGGCTTTCATACCCATTTCATGTCATAAAAAATGCCCGTGGCCGGGCATGAGCATAACTGCGCGAAGATACGAGGAATATGAAATTCTCTATCTTGAATGCCCGGGAGGGCACGTATGCTCTAAAGCCACGGCTCACAGTATAGCGTAAGGCCGCGGCTTTAGACAGACTCTAGTGGGTTTGTGTCATGAATGGCCCATCGAACCGCACATCAGGCTGCGCTCTTGCTCCTCGGACCACGTGCGAGAGGCGGTAGCGGCGACGTCGGTGGAAAATCCTTGGGATACGAGGCGGCGGAAGGCGGCCTCCCGGGCGCGCTTGGCCTTAGGCGGCCGACGCCGCAGGGCGGCCAGGGCGCGGCCCACTTCGAAGTCCCTCCCCTTCCGCTCGTGCTCGACCCAGGAATCGAGGGTGGCTGGGTCGATGCCGAGCTCCTCGATCTCCCGTTCGGCATCGCGAAGCCCCCGCCCGGCCGCAAGCTTCATGCGGACGAGGGCGTCGGCGTAGCGTCGATCGTCCACCGCCCGTACGCGCAGGGCGCGCTGAAGGGCCTCCTCCACCACTGCCGCAGGAAAGTCGTCCTTCAGCAGGCGCTCGCGCAGGTAGGCCGTGGAGCGCTCGCGAACCGCGGCCCATCGGAGGATCTTCTGGTACGCGTCTCGGGCCGTCTTTCCCTCCTCGTCGCTCAGAGCGCCCTCCCGCTCTTCCCCGCGAGAGGAACGTACGAGATCCTGCGCGCAAGATGCCCCTCTATCCCTGCCGCAGACGGCGTCGTCCCCGGCAGGGCACGGCCAGGCGGTGACTTGCGCGCGCGGCTCCTCTGAGGAAGGGGCGGCTTCCAGGGCGGCGATATCCGCCCTGAGCGCTGCGAGTATGTCGGCTTTGGACGCCACGATGGGCTATTTCTTCTTGCCGCTCTTGGGCGCCGGCATGAACGACTCGTTTTCGGCCGGGCGCTCGATGACGGGGATCTCGTAGGCCTCGCGGACCTTGTTCTCGAGTTCCTCCCGCAGATCGGGGTTCTCCTTGAGCGTCTGTTTGGCAGCCTCGCGGCCCTGGCCCAGGCGCTCCTCGCCGTAGGTGTACCAGGCACCGGACTTCTTGGCCACGCCGCACTCCACGGCCATATCGACGATGCAGCCTTCCCGAGAGATGCCCTCGCCGTACATGAGATCGAACTCCGCTTGGCGGAAAGGGGGAGCCACTTTGTTCTTGACCACCTTCGCCCTCACGCGATTGCCGACCACATCGCCGTTCTGCTTGATAGAGTCGATGCGGCGAATGTCGATGCGAACCGAGGAGAAGAACTTCAGGGCGCGTCCGCCGGTGGTCGTCTCCGGGTTGCCGAACATGACGCCGATCTTCTCGCGCAGCTGGTTGATGAAGATGCAGGTGGTGTTCGATTTCGACAGCGACCCGGCCAGCTTGCGCAGGGCCTGGGACATGAGCCGAGCCTGAAGGCCCACGGTGGTATCCCCCATCTCGCCCTCGATTTCGGCACGGGGGACGAGCGCCGCCACAGAGTCGACGATGACGCAGTCGATAGCGCCCGAGCGCACGAGCATATCGCAGATTTCCAGCGCCTGCTCGCCGGTGTCGGGCTGGGAGATGAGCACCTCGTCGATATCGACCCCGATGCGCGCGGCGTAAACGGGATCGAGGGCGTGCTCGGCATCGATGAAGGCGACGATGCCGCCCAGCGCCTGGGCCTCCGCGAGAATCTGCAAGGCGAGCGTTGTCTTGCCGCTTGACTCCGGACCGTAGATTTCGATGATGCGGCCGCGGGGCACGCCTCCGATGCCGAGCGCGGCATCGAGCGGAAGAGCGCCCGTGGGGATGACCCCGATGTTGAGATCGGCGCCCCCCTCGCCGAGGGTCATGATAGAGCCCTTGCCGAATTTGGACTCGATTTGATCGGTGGTGAGTTTGAGCATCTTTTCTTTATCTTCGTTCATGACCTCTCCTTGTCTGGGCCAGGCGAACAAATGGCCTGTTTTCATCATTATACGAACAAACGTATGCACGTCAAGAGGTGATTCTCAAAAACCAGTTCCCTCTGTGCGCGAAAACAGCATAACGGTACGCGACCGCAGCAATGACGCGGGAATGTCTCATTTGAGTCCTCGCGCCGACCGTACCGCTGTCGCACTCTCGTCGCAGAGTGCCCGTGCGCCCTCGCCAAAACCGCGGCGCTGTCAGAAGCTCGCGAGCGCCTCTTCCATCGTGCGCAGGGCGATCAGCACCGTTTGCAAGCGCACGGCCTCGCGGCCGCCTTCGAAATGATGGCATGCAGCATGGGTCTTTTTGGCGGTGGCGCAGCCGATCCACACCGTGCCCACCGGCTTGCCGGGCTCGGCGCCCGTCGGTCCGGCGATGCCCGTGACCGCCACCGAGACATCGCTGCCCAGCTCGCGCAGGGCGCCACGGGCCATCTGCAGGGCCACCAGCTCGTCGACGGCCCCCTGTCGCGCGAGCACGTCCTCGGAAACGCCGAGTACCTCGGCCTTCACCTCGTTCACGTAGCTCACAATGCCGCCGCGCACCGAGGCCGACGACCCGGGCACGGAAGTGAGCATGGCCGCGATGAGGCCGCCGGTGAGGCTCTCGGCCGTGGCCACCGTGGCCCCTGCGGCCGTCGCCTTCTCGACGATGATGCGCGCCTGCTCGTCGATGGCCTTCTGCAGCGCCGCGATCTCGGTGGGTGCCGCAGAAGGGGCGGCCGCCTTTGCGGTTTTGGCCCCCGCGCTCCCCTTCAACAGATGGCGTGCTTTGACGAGATAGTCGAGCATGGACATGACCGTCAGGACGAGCGCGATGACCATGACGGTCCAGGACAGCACGAACATGGGGTTGGTGAAGGCGCCGGCCGCCGTGGTGAACGTGAGCGAGTCCTTGAGAAGGAACAGCACGATGGCGATGATCTGGAACACCGTCTTGGCCTTGCCGTACCAGCTGGCGGCGATGACCGTGCCCTTGCTGGCCGCCACCATGCGGATGCCCGAGACGATGAACTCGCGGGCAAGGATGATGAGCACGGGCCAGCCGGGCAGCACGGCCAGCTCCACCAGGGCGATGAGCGCCGCCGTGACGAGGATCTTATCGGCCAGGGGATCCATGAACTTCCCGAAGTCGGTCACTTCCCCGCGACTGCGGGCGAGATATCCGTCGATCCAATCGGTGCAGGAGATGAGAATGAAGATGCCAGCGGCGATGACGCACTTCGCCTCCATGGTGATGCCCGGCAGGCCCACCCATTCGGGCCAGGGGCTCAGGATCGCCAGCACGAAGACCGGCACCAGGCAGATGCGGATGAGCGTGACGATGTTCGCCGGCGTCCAGAGCTTGTCCGGAGCCGTGGGCTGGATGGTGGTCATGGCCTACTCGCCTTCCATTTCGTAAAGCAGGGTATCCGCGATGGTGCAGGAAACGAACGCGCCGATCTCGCCGCGGGACACGTAGGTGACGCCGTCCACCTCGGGCGCCTGGCATTGGGCGCGACCGAAGCGCTGGCCGTCCTCCTCGGTTCCCTCGACGAGCACGATCGCCCCCTTCCCGATGCGCTCGGCGATGCGGGGCCCGCAGGCGGCATCGGCGGCGTCGCGCAGCACCTGGGCCCGCTGGGCCTTCTCGTCCTCGTCGATCTGGTTCGGCAGGTCGAAGGCGGCGGTGCCCTCCTCGCGGGAGTAGGGGAAGACGCCGACGTAATGGAACAGCCCCTCGGAGACGAAATCGAGGAGCTCCTCGAACTGCTCGTCGGTCTCGCCGGGAAATCCCGCGATGAGCGTTGTGCGCAAGGTGATATCGGGCACCGCGGCCTCGATGCGCTCGATGAGGGCGCGAAACGCCGCGGCATCCCCTCGGCGGTTCATGGCCCGAAGGATCGGCTCGCTCACGTGCTGCAGGGGAATGTCCAGATAAGAGCAAACGTTCTCGCGGGCCGCCATAACGGAGAGCAGCTCGTCGGTTGCGCCCTCGGGCTGCAGGTACATGACGCGGAACCACGTGTCGGGGTGCGCCTCGGCCAGCGTGTCGACGAGCCATGCGAGGTCGCGGCCGTCGGGAAGGTCGGCGCCCCAGCGTCCGGTGTCCTGGGCGATGAGCACGATCTCCCGGGCGCCGGAGGCGATCTCGCGCTCGACGTCCTCGGCGATCTGCTCGTACGGGAAGCTGTGGTAGCGCCCGCGAATGAAGGGGATGGTGCAGTAGGAGCAGAAGCGGTCGCAGCCGTCGGATATCTTCACGTAGGCGAACGTCCGGCCCTCCCCTTCTGCGGGCTCGCCCCCGACGGCCGCCACGGGCAGGGGGATCCCCAGAGCGCGCGCCACCACTTCCGCGATATCGTCCTCGCGACTGCAGGGCACAAACGCCGACGCCTCCGTCAGCTCCGCGGCCAGGTCGTCCCCGTAGCGGGCCGGCATGCAGCCGGCGACGATGAGGGCGGCTGAGCCCTCATCCACTTTGGGCAGGGAGGCGGCCTCGAGGATGGCATCGATGCTCTCCTCGGTGGCCGCCTGGATGAACGAGCAGGTGTTCACGATGATGGCGTCGGCGCTGGACGCCTCTTCGGTCACGGAGAAGCCGGCTTCGCGCAAGCGCCGCGCCATGGCGGCCGAGTCCACCTCGTTCTTCGCGCACCCCATCGTGATGAGGCAGACGGAGGGCGCCGCGCTGTCGCGCGTCGTATCGATCACGTCTGAAGTCCTAGCGATAGTTGACGTACTGCAGCGGCTGCCCGTAGTCCTGGCCGCGCAAGAAGGCGATGACCTCCTGCAACGTGTCGCGGGAGGGAGAGCTCACGCGCAGCTTGTCGCCCTCGACGGTCACCTTGCACTTGAGCTTCTGGGCCTTGATGTCCTTGTTGATCTTGCCCGCGGTCTCCTTGTCGATGCCGTTGACCACCGTGGCGCACCGGCGCACCCCGCCGCCGGAGGAAGGCGTGGAATCCCCCCACTTCACGGCGGTAAGATCGATGCCGCGCTTGATGAGCTTGCTGCCGATGACGTCGATGACCTGGGAGGCCACGAACTCGGCCGGCGCGGTCACCGTCAGGGTGCCGGCGCTTTTGTCCAGGGAGATCTCGGCGCCCGAATCCTTCAGATCGTAGCGCTGGGAAAGCTCTTTCTTGGCTTGCTGGAAGGCGTTGTCCACCTCCTGCATATCCACCGTGGAGACGATGTCGAAGCTGGATTCTTTAGCCATGGGTTGATTGCCTTTCTCGATGGGCCCGCTAGGCCGCGCTGTCGGAGGAGTCCTCGCCGGAGTCGGACGAGTCGCCATTTCCGGAGGTGTCGGAGGGACGGTCGCTGGTGCTGGAGTCGTCGCTCGAGGAATCCGAGCTGGAGGAGGAGCCGGAATCCGAGTCGCCGGAGCTATCCGAGGAGGCGCCGGCCACGCCGTTGGCGCGCTTCCAATCGTTGAGCACGTCCTCGAAGTTGACGGTGTAGGTGTAGACGCCGCGGCCGTTCTGATCCTCGGCCTTCACCTCCTCGCCGTCGAGGGTGAGCTTGACGGCGGCGATGTCCTCGTCATCACCGGAAAGCACGAATTTCAGCGTTCCGGTCACATCGAAATCGGCCGTCTTGGGCCCGGTGACATTGCCCGCCTCCACGGTCTTGCCGTCCTGGACGACCTCGATGTAGACGCTTGACCCCTCGGGCACGTTGTAGCTGAACTTGGCGCTCGTCGGCGCCACGGGCTGCTGGGTGGGCGCCGTTGCGTCGCCTGCGCCCTCGTTTGCGGCACCGGTATCGGTGCCGGCGGGGTTCTGCATGCCGGAGATGGGCACCGTGGGCACATCGCTTTCCGGCGCCGCACGGTTTCCGAAGGCCAGGACGATCACGAGGACGAGCAGGCCCACGATGATGGCGCCCACGATGATGAGCGGCAAATACGAGCCGATGTTCGCCGCGATGCCCGGTGCCTGGCGCCCTTGGACGAGGTTGGTGTACTGGGGCTGCGGAGCCGCCCTGCCCGTGCGGGCCGAGGAACCGCCCAAGCCGGAACGGCCGGAGCGCGGGGAGCCCGCGTAATCGTCTCGGTAGGAGCCCCGAGAGGATCCCCGATCGCGGCTGGAGGGCAGCGCGACCGTGCGTCCGGCATCGCGGGGGCGCTCGCGACGGTTGCTCGCCGGACGGCGGCCCGTCTCGAACTGGTAGACCTCTTCCCGGTAGGCGCGGGTGACCTCCGTGGGGTTCAGCCCCACCAGGCGCGCGTAGGCGCCCACCATGTTCGACGTGTAGCCGCGCGGGGGCATGCGGGCGAAATCGCCCTCCTCGATGGCGCGCAGGATATCCGGGCGGATGCGCAGCTTGCGGGCGGCCGTGGACAAATCGAGTCCTTTGCGCTCGCGGGCATGGGCAAGCGCCTCGCCGAATGATGTCTGTCTCGCCACGATGGTCTCCTCTGTGTTTTCCGTTGGCCGTTGCGGTGCGGTTCCGTTCCGGCCTATTCGTCAGCGGCCTCGAAGGCCTTCAGTGTTTCCAGTTCCATTTGGTCGACGAGCACCTCGCGCGGGCGGCTTCCGTTGGCCGGGCCCACGATGCCCTTTTCTTCCAACTGATCCATTATACGTCCAGCTCGCGCGTATCCGACCTTCAAGCGACGCTGAAGGTTGCTCGTGGAGCCCAAATCGCTTGAAACCACCACATCGGCGGCCTCCCACAGAAGCGGATCGTCGGCCTCGGAGCCCCCCTCCCCCGAAGGCGAGGAGTCGCCCAAGGTCACGACGTTGGTCTTCAGGATCTCGGAGTGGTACTCCGGCTCGCCCTGGCTCTTCAGGTGTGCCACCACGGCGACGATCTCGTCGTCGGGGATGTAGGGGCCCTGGATGCGGATGGGCTTGGGGTACTCCGGCTTGGCCAAGAGCATGTCCCCCATGCCGATGAGGTTCTCGGCGCCCGTGGAGTCGAGGATGACGCGGGAGTCGATGCCCGAGGCCACCGTAAGCCCGATGCGGCAGGTGATGTTCGCCTTGATGAGGCCCGTGACCACGTTGGTGGAGGGGCGCTGGGTGGCGATGATGAGGTGGATGCCGGCGGCGCGGGCGAGCTGGGCGATGCGGCTGATGGAGAACTCGACCTCCTTGCCCACGTTCATCATGAGGTCGGCCAGCTCGTCGATGACGATGACGATGTAGGGAATGGGCTCGCCGTAGGGGTTCTCCGGCGGCTCCTCCCCCCTCTTCTCCGCGGCCTCGTCGGCGGCCTGGGCCGCCCGGGCCTTCTCGTTGAAGGTGATGATGTTGCGCACGCCGCACTTCGAGAACATCTTCAGGCGCCGCTCCATCTCGGCCACGGCCCAGGAAAGGGCGCTGGAGGCCTCGCGGCACTCGGTGACCACGGGGACGTACAAGTGCGGGATGCCCTCGTAGGGGGCGAACTCCACGCGCTTGGGGTCCACCATGATGAAGCGCACCTCGGCCGGGGTCGCGCGCATGAGGATGGACATGATCATGGAGTTCACCTCCACCGACTTGCCCGAGCCGGTGGTGCCGGCGATGAGCACGTGGGGCATCTTCGCCAGGTCGTGGACGATGGCGTGGCCCTCCACGTCCTCGCCGATGGCCACCTGCAAAGGCCCGGGGCCCGCAGCGGCGAGCACGTCGGGGAGATACACCATCTGGCGGTTGCGGTTGGGCACCTCGATGCCGACGTAGTTGGTGCCGGGGATGGGGGCGAAGATGCGCACGCCAGGAGCGGCGAGCGCCAGCGCGATGTCATCGGTGAGGTTGGTGACCTTGCTCACGCGCACGCCGGAGGGCAGGTCCACCTTGAACAGCGTCACCGTTGGGCCCTCCACCCAGCCGACCACGCTCGCCATGACGCCGAAGTCCTCCAGGGTCCCCTGCAGTTCGGCGGCTACGTCCCGCAGCTCCTCCTCGGTAGAGCCGCGGCGGGCGCCGCCGGTGGCGAGGAGAGTCATGGGAGGCAGCTGGAAGCCGTCCTTGGAGATCGGTTGGGCGGGCGCCTCCTTCTTTTTCTTGGGGGCCGTCTTCTTGCTCACGGGCTTCGTCTTCGCGGCCTCGCGCTCGGCGACCTCGGCCTCCTGCCGGCGCCGCCCGAGCTTGCGGGTCATGGGAGCGGCTGGCTCCACGGCGGAGATGTCCTCCACCTCGGCCACCTCGCGCGGATCAGGGGCTTGGATGGGCACGAGGCCGTCCGTCTTCTGGGCGCCCAGCTGCCGCGTGACGGCCGCATCGGACACGGTGTCGGCTGCAGCCCCGCGGGAGCGCCGGCGCGGTTGCTCGTCCAAGGAGATGCGGGCGGTGGGCGCCCCATGGGCTGCCGGGGGCAGATCGGCGGACTCGGCCATGGTCGTCAGCGGCGGCTTGCCCCTCCCCCGCCTCATAGATCCGAAGGCATCGGGAATGAGGGAGGCGGCACCCTCGCCGTCCAAGTCGTAGCGGGCGCGCACCTTCTCCAGAAATGCGGAGATGGAGAATCCGATGACGATGACGCCGACGATGGCCACCCCGATGAGCAGGATGGCGGAGATGGCCGGCCCGAAGAGCGTGAGCCCCACCCAGGCGAGCGCCGCCCCCACATAGCCGCCATGGGTCACGAGCGCGATGCGGTCGAACAGGGCGGCAGGTCCTGTGCCGGTCGTCGGCGTGAACAGGGCGATGATGCCGAGCAGCGCCACGAGGATGAGCGATAGGCCCAGCGTGACGCGCAGCGACATGCGCTCCGACTGCATGCGGTACAGAACGGCGCCGCCGATGGCGACGAGGAAGAAGGGCATGATGTAGCAGCCCACGCCGAAGACGACGTGGAGCGACTCCGAGAGGAAGTCGGTCACGATGGCCCCGGCCGGAGCCGCGGCCGCGATGAACAGCACAATGCCCAAAATGATGAAGCCGACGCCCACGATGTCGCGGCGCGTGCGGTCGTCCAAGATGCGGGGCTCGGCCTCCACGGCGCGGCTGCGGGCCGCGGCGGATTTGCGCGTGCCGCTCTTCGACAGGTTCCCCGAGGCCTTCTGGGCGCTCGTCTTCTCTTTGTTGGTGCTCGTATTGCGCGCCACGGTGCCTCTAGACCTCCAGCAGGTTCACGACGACCATGGGGCGCTGCTTGGTGCGCTCCCAGAGAAGCGAGAGCAGCGCGTCGCGGGCGGCCTTGCGCAGTTCTTTCACGCCTCCGTCCTTGGAAAGGCACTTGCGCAGGGCGTTGGCCACGGTGTTCTCGGCCTCGTGGGCCAGATAGTAGTCGTCGCCGCCGGTAATGCCGTGCATGGACACCTGCACCTGGCCGACGAGCTTGCGATCCTTCATGTTCACGGCCGCGGCCACCGAGGCGAAGCCCTGGTTGCCGAGCGTGTTGCGCTCGTCCAGCACGTCCTGGGAGGTGTCGCCCACCGAAAGGCCGTCCACGTAGACGATGCCCGAGGGCACGCCCTCGCCGCGCTCGACGCCCCGGGCGGAAAGCTCCAGGGAGTCGCCGTTTTCAAGCACGTAGATGTTGTCCGGGTCGACGCCGGTGGCCTCGGCCAGCTTCGCGTGGGCCCGCAGGTGCGTGGCCTCGCCATGGACCGGCATGAAGTTCTTCGGCTTCACGATGGAGAGCATGATCTTCAGCTCCTCGGCCCCGGCATGGCCCGACACGTGCACCCGCGCCCGGCTCTTGTCGTACACGTCGGCGCCGATCTTGGCCAGCTGGTTGATGACCCGGGTGACGGCCTTCTCGTTGCCGGGAACCGGCGTGGCCGAGATGATGACCGTATCGCCCTCCTCGATCTCGATGGTCTTGTGCTCGCCGTTGGCGATGCGGGCCAGAGCCGACAGCGGCTCGCCCTGGCTGCCGGTGCACATGATGACCACCTGCTCGGGCGGAATGCCCTTCAGGTCGTAGGCGTCGATGAGGTTGTCGTCGGAGATGTTCAGGTAGCCGAGCCGCCGCGCGATGTCGGTGTTCTGGATCATGGAGCGGCCCGTGACCACCACCTTGCGGCCGTTCTTTACCGCCGCGTCGCAGATCTGCTGCATGCGGTGGATGTGGCTCGCGAAGCTGGCGATGATGACGCGCCCCTTGGCCTGAGAGATGATCTGCTCCAAGGTCTTCCCCACCTCGGCCTCGGACGGGGTGAAGTTCGGGTTCGTCGCATTGGTGGAGTCGCTCATCATGAGGTCGACCCCCGTCTCCGAGAAGCGGGCCAGGGCGCCGAAATCGGTGGTGATGCCGTCGATGGGGGTCTGGTCCAGCTTGAAGTCGCCGGTGTGCAAAACGTTGCCGGCCGGGCTCTGGATGAACAGGCCCACCGCGCCGGGGATGGAGTGGTTCACGGCGAAGAAGTCCACCGTGAAGCAGCCGAGCTTGACCTCGTCGCCGGGCTTGATCTCGATGAGCTTGGCGTTCTTCACCCGGTGCTCGGCGAACTTGCCCTCGATGAGGCCGAGCGTGAGCTTCGTGGCGTAGATGTTCACCGTGCGGTCGAGATCCTTCAGAAGGTAGGGCAGCGTGCCCGTGTGGTCCTCGTGGCCGTGGGTGATGACGATGCCGCGCAGCTTGTCGGCGTTCTCCAGCACATAGGTGTAGTCGGGCAGGATGAGGTCGATGCCCGGATGGTCGTCGTCGGGAAACATCAGGCCCGCGTCGTCCAAGATCATGTCGCCGTTGCACTCGAAGGCGGTCATGTTCTTGCCGATGGCGTCAAGACCGCCGAGCGGGATGATCTTGAGCTTCGCGTTCGGGTCCTTGCCCGCCTTCGAGCCGCGGCGCGGCTTTCGGCTGCCGGAGGGGACTTCCTTGGCCGCCGCTGTCTCGCCGCGCGAGAGCTGCGGGCGCTTGCGCTCCAGGTTCACACGCTTGAAGGAGGTGTTGTTCTTGCGGCGATCGTTGTTGCGCCGGTTGGCGTTCTTGCCGCTGCCGCCCTCCGTGCGGCCGTTCTGCTTCTCTTGGTTTTCTTTGGTCATTCAATGCCTCTTTCTAAAGGTAGTAACGCGCAAAAACGCCGACCTGAGGGCATCGGGCCGGCGTCGCATCTTCAATGGTGGACGATTCTAGTCAAGAACACCGACCTCGCGCATGATGGAGGCCAGGCGCGCCGACTGCTCCGGCGTGGCGTCCACGAGCGGCAGGCGCACGCCGCCGACGGGGAAGCCGACAAGGCTCAGGGCCTCTTTCACGAGGATGGGATTCGAGGTCTCGAACAGGCCCTTCATGAGCGGCATCAGGGCCTCGTTGGCCTCACGAGCCGCATCCCACTCGCCCTTGGCGGCCAGATCGACGATGGCCTTCATGCGATCGGGCGCGACGTTGCCGATGGTGGAGATGACGCCCACGCCGCCCAGCTCCATGATGTCGAGGGTGGACGAGTCGTCGCCGGAGTACACGTCGAAACCGGCCGGAGCGTTGTCGATGATGTACTTGATCTGCTCGAAGTTGCCCGAGGCCTCCTTGATGGCCACGACGTTGTCGCAGTTGTGGGCCAAGCGCAGGGTGGTGTCGCCCTCCATGTTGATAGAGCAGCGCCCGGGGATGTTGTACAGGATGATGGGCATGTCCGTAGAATCCGCGATGGTCTTGAAGTGGCGGTACAGGCCCTCCTGCGGAGGCTTATTGTAGTAGGGCACGACGCACATGAAGCCATCGACGCCCTGCTTGGCGGCATCTTGGGCGAAGTACACGGTGTCGGCCGTGCAGTTGTCGCCGACGTTCGCGATGACCGGGATGCGGCCGTTCACGGCGCGCACCACGGCGCGGAACAGCTCGAGCTTCTGGGGATAGAACACCGTGGGGCTCTCACCGGTGGTGCCGTTGACGATAAGGGCGTCGGCGCCGCCGCGCACGAGTCGGTCGGCCAGCTCCTGGGCCCGGTCGAGATCGAGTTCGAGGTCGGCGTTGAACGGGGTGACCATGGCCGGAATCATGCGGCCGAAGCGAGGATCGCGCTTGAACTCCATGGAAGTATCTCCTTAAACAAACTCGGGGGGCGTGGCTGCCCTAGCACAGCTCTATTATGCCATGGTTGGCTCGACGGGGAAGCGCGAGCGCCCGTAAGTCCGTCAAACGCACAACCTGCGGGGATAAGAT
>OLPU01001183.1_pt1 | contig 20221 bp, 18 predicted proteins | sample 1673111 | NCBI WGS metagenome assembly OLPU01 (sample SAMEA3136755, study PRJEB25190) | human gut metagenome | reverse complement strand
TATAATCACCAAATACATTTTCAGGTTGAGCTTGTGTAAAGATAGTTACAACTTTTTTACCTTCAAGTGATTTATTTTCATTTCTAGAAATTTGGTAGAATCTATCAACAAATGCTTTAGCCTGAGCAGACATTTGACCATAATATATAGGTGTTGCAAATACTAAAACATCAGCATCTAACAATGATTTAATAATATCATTACCATCATCATCAATAACACAATCACCATTTTCACAAGCCATACATGCATTACATCCAAATAACTTTTTATGATTTAAAAAGATATATTCTGTATCTGCATCAGCAGCATCTAAAAATTCTTTTACTAAAACATCACAATTACCATCTTTTCTAGGACTTCCTACAACTCCTAATACTTTCATAACTATTATCCTCCTTATTATATTAATACATAAATCAGTATTGTATTATTATATTTGTATTTATAATATAATAAAACCATACATGAAAATTCATAAATAAATAAAAACATAAATACAATCACTAAGTTTAAATTTAATTTCCAACACTTACAAACTTAAAAATATAATAATATGAGATATTACTATGAATATAGAAATAAGATATTATACAAAATCAGGACACACACAAAAATTAGCAAAGGCAATAGCAGAAGAACTGAATATAACTGCAAAAACAATAGATAAACCACTGGAGAAAGATGTGGATATACTATTTTTAGGAAGTAGTATATATGGAAACAGTATAGATCCAGCAATTACAAAGTTTTTCAACAACATTAATGTAAATATAGGACTAATAGTTAACTTTAGCACAGCAGGAAGTATAGAATCAACATATGAACAAGTAAAAGAATTGGCACAACTATATAATATACCAATAAGTTCTAAGGAATTTCATTGTCCAGGAGAATTTGTTGGAATGAACACGGGACGACCAAACAACAATGACATAGAAAACATAAAAAAATTCACACACAACTTTATATAACTATTTAAAATAAATTTTTTTTTATATGGAGAATGTATGTAACAATTATTAATACTTTGTTAATTATATGTTTTTGTTAGTTAAGTTATACAAAACTTTCCTATTCATGTTATTTCTCCATCTAATTCTTTGTGACTTATTCTTACCCACTTATCTTCATATGTTATCCATAGTTTTGTTGCATTAAGTTTATGTTTTTGCTTTGTATTTAATTATTTGAATTCTTTATGTAGTTTCTTGATGGATTATACTCAAATAATAAAGTATCTATATATACATGTAAAGATACAATTTACCTCTTCTTAAATACTTACTACTTTTAAATAAAGATTACCTTTATTATTATCTAATGTTTCACCCTGAAGTATTTGGAGATGATGGGACTTTTAATAAATTCATGCAGTTATACCTTCTCTTTCATTCCGTGCTACCATTTCTTCTATATATATGAAGGAACTCTTACAGTAACATCGGGCAGCAGCAAATCATCATATTCCAAGAATACAGCCGCGCTTTTTGAGGCAGGATCAGAAATAACATACGCCACGAACGGCAAGTGTCGTTTCTACGAGGCATTCATCCTCGGAGCTCCACTTCGCCTGTATCACGAGTTTCTCCCCGAATCCATATATTATAAAAAGGACTCTGCCGGAGCCTCTGTACTCTGGAGCCATCTTTCACTGATAAGCAGACTCCAGGGGGAGTTGTCTGCCACCGATATTTTCAGAATTTCCAAATGGTTCAATGATATCCTGACCGAATTATGTGTATTTATTGAAAACTCATCCAAGAAGATGGATTGTGTGCCTTCTTATCTTTTATCGGTAAAGAATCAGATGGATACAAACTACGCCGAACCGATGTCGCTTGATGACCTCGAGGCAACTTACAGGATCAGCAGATACAGGATATGCAGAGAATTTTCACTTCACTTCGGTGAATCACCTATGCGCTATCTCAACAGTCGCAGGATCGATGCTGCCAAAAGGCTCCTTCTCACAACAGATCTGTCCGTCCACGAGGTCGGATCCCAGGTTGGAATCGAGAACACAAACCATTTTATAAATCTGTTCAAAAAAGACACCGGTACAACTCCGCTGTCTTTCAAGCAGGCTGCACCGGTGTCTATTTCCGATTTGCATTACAATTGATATGTAGTTTTATTATCGTTCCATTATCGTTCTATTCTGGCAACGCTATCTTTTACCACGATTCGTCCATCCACGACAAATATGCCATCAGTATATTTTTCGTTGGATATCTTTTTTATAATCTTATGCATGGTTCTCTCTGCCATCTCCTGCATATTGATCTCGTATGTGGTCACGCCTATATCGCAGTTTCCAGGATACATGTAATTATCAAACCCCACAACGGACACATCCTCAGGAACTCTGTAGCCCGCAGCATTGAGTATCTTTATGAGCGTAGCTGCCGCAAGATCACAGTTGCACACAAACGCTGTAGGCATATTCTTTGGAAGTTTAAAACAGTTATCCTCGTCAAACTGACCCGTCTTCACATCTCTGTCCGGAATAACCCAGTCTTCTCTGAACGGAATATCATGCTCCAACAAAGACTTTATATAGCCCAAATATCTGTCAGTTATACTGTTCGTTGAACCTATCGTGCCAACATATGCAATATCTCTATGTCCCATATCATACAGATAATTAGTCAGCATATAGCTTCCATAGAAACTGTTTGCTATAACCGTGTCTATCGGTCTCGAATTGTCATAGTAATCCACATATTCTACAGGAACCTTGGCTGTCTTCTCCAGCTTTTCCAGGTATTCCTTACCCATGGAACCTACAACAACTATTCCATCAACCTTGTCATCCTCCAAGAGCATAGGCATCTCAGCATTCAATACACTATCTCTGGAAACAAACTCCAGCATAGTAAAGCAGCCTCTTGCCACCGCCTTTTTGTTAAGCACCTGATATAACTGCCAATAGAACGACGGATACTTTCCAAGGTATATCTCTTGAATGAGAACACCAATATTATACTTTTTCTTTGCCGTCTTCTTTCTGATCTCAGATGGTGACTGGTATCCCATCTCATCTGCCAACTGTTTGATCTGTGCTCTGAGTTCCTCGCTGACACCCTTCTGATCTGAAAGTGCCTTTGAGACCGTCACGGTACTCACGCCAACAATGGCAGCTATGTCTCCCAATTTTACTGATTTTGCCATAACTAGTCCTTCTCACTTTATTTTTTCACGTGGTTAAATAACTTAATTTTTATTTTATTTTTAGGTTAAACTATTGTCAAGTACAAAGTGATACAGTCTGCTCATATAATCTCCACGCATAGTTTCAATGAGCATTCCGGCATTCATGAGGAGATCTCCCCCATACACTTTCTCCGTTCCGTCAAGTCTGTAATCTGCAGCCACGTCAAGCCCTAAAAGTTTTATCTTTCTACTGTGTACGTTAGGTCTTCCAAGCACCTGAACGTAAGTCACCAACGCCTCACTCTTATCCTTTGCAACAACCATCCAGCAATCATACAGTCCATTTTCCCTGTACGATGCAACCCTATAATAATCACCCTCCCTTACAAGATCATTATATTTATGATACATAGACACCTGCTTAGGGATCATCGCGCGCTCTTCTTCACTTATTTTTGTGATATCGAGCTCATAGCCAAATGTTCCCGCCAGAGCCACATGTGCCCTGGTCATAAAAGGTGTACTCCTTCCAACTGTGTGATTAGGGCAATCCGACACATGGGCGCCCATGGTCGAAAGCGGATATATCAGTTCCGTTCCCTCCTGTATAGAAAGTCTCTCTATGGCATCCGTGTCATCGGAGCACCATATCTGCGGACTGTAGTAAAGCATGCCAGGGTCAAATCTTGCACCACCGCCCGAGCAGTTCTCAAGCAAAAGATCTGGGAAATCGTTAACAAGGCGCTCTTGCAGCTCATATACTCCAAGCACATACCTGTGAGCCAATTCTCCCTGCCTGTCTCCAGTGAATTCTACGCTGCCGATATCCGTGAGCTGTCTGTTCATATCCCACTTAACATACTCAATATTTGCGGATGATATCACGTTATGCACACATTCATACACGTAGTCTCTAACTTCTTTTCTCGAGAGATCAAGCACGTACTGATTTCGCGATAATGTAGCCGTTCTCTCCGGAACCGCAAACGCCCAGTCAGGATGCTTTCTGTAAAGTTCAGAATCAGGAGAAATCATTTCAGGCTCCATCCATATTCCAAATTTCAGCCCCAGCTTATTCACCTCATCAACAAGATGTTTCAAACCGCCCTTGATCTTGTTTTCATTTACAAACCAGTCTCCAAGACTTGTGGCGTCATCATTTCTATGTCCAAACCAGCCATCATCCATGACCAGCATCTCTATTCCATGTTCTGCCGCACTCTTCGCTATCGCAAGGAGCTTATCGGTATCAAAGTCAAAATATGTAGCCTCCCAGTTGTTGATGAGGACAGGTCTCTTCTGATGAAGATATCTGCTCCTTATCATATGGCATCTGTAAAAATCATGAAGATTTCTAGTCATCTGTCCAAGTCCATCATGGCTGTATGTAAGCACAACCTCAGGCGCTGTAAACGTCTCTCCAGGCGTGAGCCACCACTCAAATCCCTCTGAATGTATGCCCATGACTGCGCGTATGGAATCAAACTGTGATTTCTCTATCTGTGCGATGAAGTTACCCGAGTACACAAAATGCATTCCATATACATCACCCGTAGTCTGATCTGTACCCTTTGTCATCCATGCCATAAACGGATGGTCCTGGTGGGATGACTCACCGCGGAGAGAGCTTACACTCTGCTTGCCATAAGCTATCGGGCGTCTCTCGATCTGTCTCTCCCTGGCCCATGAGCCATGAAGAGTGAGCATCTCAAAATCCTCGTCATCCATGTCTATACATGCAGAATATACCTTTGTGAGCCTGATATCCCTATCACCTGCATTTTTCACACTCACACTTCTGGTTATAACATCCTCATCCTCAAACACAGAATATATCAGGTCAACATCAATGCCACATCCCCCATCCATCATATGGACAACGAGAGTCTGAACCTCCTCTTCTCCCGCAAATGATGCCGGAAGGCCACTAATCCCCGGCTTTCCATTTACAATATCGTAATCCACAAATTTCAGATCAACGGTTCTGCTGCCATTTGCGGTCTTTACCGCAATACAACTCTCCCTGTAGTCTCCTATTCCATTTCCGGAATACTCTGTCGGAAATGTGTCCATAAATGAACATCTCTCCCTGTTATTCTTGGACGGAACAAAAGGAGCCTCACACGTTCTCAAAAACTGATCACATTTCTGCGGACGGATCTTCTGTCCATAATATATATGTCCGACAAACCCCTCTTCATCGGCGATTCCGATACGGTAACTCGTGTTTCTCGTATCAAGTTCAAATATTCTGTTTGCCTCATCATATCTTATGCTCATATGTATCTATAGTCTCCTCGTTTTATTTATGGGTATCACTCTCTGCTTATGTATTCAAGAAATTCAAGTGCAAGATCCATATTCTTGGCATTCTCGCCAAATCCCACTGCAGTATCCATTTCATACCAGCCGGTATCCTTCACCCAGGAATTATCACCGATCTTTATTCCGACAGGTATCTTCTCACCCGTTTCAATAACCGTTGCATACACAAACGAATCTTTATACTTTTCTTTCAGTTCATCAGTCAGCACCTTATCAAGATCCTGCATATATCCGAACTCTCCAAAACTCATGACAAGGTCTGTGTCGGCAAAGAACACGTCCACCGCATTCGCCATAAATTTGTTCTGTATAAGCTGTAGACTATCCTGACTCATGGCATCATTCGGATCAGTTGACACGCCGATTCCTGTACTTATACTGACATATTCCTTCTCCGCATCAAGACCATTTTCACTGAGGAATTCCTCATAATATGCCTTGTCATTCGCCGCGGATCCCTGTTGTGTAGTATTGACCGCAAGGATATTGAGCGCAGCAGATTCCGCCGTAAAATGTTTTACAACAAGGAATACAACTATGCCAACAACAACAAATGCAAATAGAGCCTTTGGGGCATAATACTCCAGTATGTATTCCCTTTTCTGCTGTTTGTTCATAAGACTGAGCTTCTGCTTCTCAGACATATGCTCATCCACATCCAAAACGCTCTCCGGCTCTCGCTTCTCTTTTTCATCGGTTTTCTCATCTATGATATGTCCAGCGATACTTTTTACATTTTTCTTTTCTATTTCTTTTTCTATTTCTTTTTCTATTTCTGGCATATGATCTCCTATACTACTCCTATCCGCGTTTGCCAAACACTGCAGTTACTTTATACATTGTAGCATTTTTTAGTTAATTTTTAAACAGATTTTTAGCATTTTTAACTATATTTTACTTTTACAAAAGGGACCTCAGCCTCAAAGCCGAGATCCCTCTTGTTCAGCGCATTGGCTGGAAAGTGCATTCGTATGTTAAATTTTGTAGTATATGGAAGGAATGTTTTTATTTTTTGGCAGTAAATTCTGCCATACTTTGTGATTGTTTATTTAACAAGCTCCTGCACACATGCTTTCATCTCGTCTATCTTTGACATGGCATTTTTTAGGCTGTTTTCATTCACGCCAAAGTAGAATTTGATCTTTGGTTCGTTTCCAGAAGGCCTAACCGCGAACCATGCATTATTTTCCAGCTCATAGTACAGCACGTTCGACTTTGGAAGACCCATATTCTCCTCCTCGCCATCAAGCGGCTTGCGGGTTCCGCTCACATAGTCCCTCATGCCGATAACCTTGATACCTGCAAAGGTCGTAAGTGGATGGTTTCTGAAGTTCTCCATCATCTCCTTAATCTGTGCTGCACCATCTACACCCTTTAGAGTTATCCCAAACGCACCTTCAAAGTAATAGCCATATTTGCGGTAAACCTCTTCCATGGCATTGCAGATGGTTTCTCCCTGCAGCTTATAAAATGCTGCTATTTCACATAAAATGACAACGGCTGCGCAAGCGTCCTTGTCACGAGTGTAGTCTCCTACTAGACATCCAAAGCTCTCCTCCATTCCGAAGATGAACTTGTATGTGTTGTTCTTCTCAAAGAGAAGTATCTGCTCACCTATGTACTTAAATCCGGTGAGTGTCTCTATATATTTCAGGTTGTAATTCTCTGCTATCGCCTTTGTAAGATTGGTGCTGACAACCGTGTTACAGATAGCTCCGTTTACCGGCAGCTTACCGACTGCCTTCTGCTCACGACATACATACTCTGCTATCAAGGCACCTGTCATATTGGCATTGAATCGGACATATGGATATGCCGGATCATCTGCAAATTCCGTGTCCTTCCAGATTCCCGTGCTGTCCTTGACGTATATTCCAAGTCTGTCTGCATCAGGATCTGTGGCCATGATAACGTCCGCATCAACCTTCTTTGCCAGTTCTATTCCCATGGCAAATGCTGATGGTTCCTCCGGATTTGGTGACTTGACTGTACTGAAGTCCCCGTCAGGAACAGTCTGCTCCTCTACAACATATACGTGCTTGAAGCCAAGTCTCTTGAGCACTTCCCTTACAGGTACATTTCCTGTTCCATGAAGTGGTGTGTATACTATCTTGATATCGTCTGCAACCTTCGGAATTATGTCGCCGTGGATGGTCTGCTTTATGAGCGCCTGATAATAGTTCTCATCAACACTTGCAGGAACCATACAGAACAGACCGTCTGCAACCGCCTTGTCCTTGTCCATGGTCTTGACATCCTCGTATCTCTCTACATCCGCCACATGCTTCAGGATATCCTGATCCTGAGGGGATACGATCTGGCTGCCGTCCTCCCAGTACACCTTATAGCCGTTGTACTCAGGTGGATTGTGGCTTGCTGTTACCACGATTCCGGCTATACATCCAAGCTCTCTCACTGCAAATGACAGTTCAGGTGTAGGGCGGAGTGCATCAAACACATAAGTCTTTATGCCATTTGCATTGAGGCACAGAGCTGATGCCTCTGTGAACTCTGCTGACATATTTCGGCAGTCATGTGCTATAACAACACCTCTCCCTGCAGCATCTGCGCCGACCTCAAGTATGTAATCTGCAAGTCCCTGCGTTGCCTTTGTAACTGTATATATATTCATTCTGTTGGTTCCAGCACCCATGATTCCGCGCATTCCGCCGGTTCCAAATTTCAGATTCTTGTAGAATCTGTCCTGGATCTCTTTGTCATCATCTGCGATACTTCTAAGCTCTTCCTTGGTCTTCTCATCAAAGCAGTCTGACTCAAGCCAGAACTTGTATTCGTCCATGTAACCCATCTTTTTTACCTCCACCTTGTAATTATTTTTAGTCGCTACCGCGATCTTCGAATCTATTTTCTGCTGACATTTATTTGCCAGCCATTCCGTTTCTTACCAGTCATCCCGTTTTACGAGAACATCGCCTTCACATTTACCGCAAGCTCGTCAAGCTGCTCTACCGCATCCTCCTGAGAGCTTCCCTTTACCCCGAGGTAGAACTTGATCTTCGGTTCTGTGCCTGAAGGTCTCACAAGGAACCATGCGCCATCCGCAAGCTGATAATATATCATGTTGGACTTTGGAAGCACCGCCGCCTCGGACTTGCCTGTCGCTGCGTCCGTCTCTGTTCCAAGCTTGTAGTCGTAGATCTTCTCCACGCTGTAAGTTCCAACCTTCTGCACCGGATTATCTCTCAGCGTCTGTATCATAGACTGTATCTTTGCAGCGCCCTCGCGTCCGTCAAACTTCATGGTCTGAACCTTCTCTTTGTAGTAACCATATTCCTGCCACAATTCAACCATTCTGTCCCACAGAGTCATGCCACGGTTCTTGTAGTATGCCGCAGCCTCACAGAGAAGCATCAGTGTTCCAACCGAGTCCTTGTCCCTTGCATATGTACCAGGCAGACATCCAAATGTATCTTCAAGCCCAAACACATAATTGTGTTCACCTGTCTGCTCATAAGCCCTCATTCTCGATGCTATATTCTTAAATCCGATCAGGTTGTTGCAGTCACAGAAAGTGTCGTACTTCTTACATATCTCCTTGACCATATTGGTGATAACAACCGTAGTTACAATCGCCGGATTCTCAGGCAGTCTTCCGCTCTGGGATCTCTGCATCAGCACGTAATCACAGAGGATCGCACCGAACATATTTCCTGTAAATTCTTTATACTCATTATTCTTGCTGTCATATCCATACATTCCGAGTCTGTCAGCATCAGGGTCTGTGACAAGAATCAGCTCGCCGCCGACCTTCTTCGCCAGCTCAAGACTCAGGGCATACGCCTCTGCGCCCTCAGGATTTGGGGACTTTACAGTTGGGAAATTACCATCTTGAACAGCCTGTTCCTCAACGACATGTACATCCTTGAAACCAAGCTCGCTGAGAACTCTTGTAACAGGCTTAAGGCCTGTTCCGTGAAGCGGAGAATATACGATCTTCAGATCTCCTGCCTTCTGAATCTCCTCCGGATTCATGACAAGCTTGTGAAGCTCTCCTATATATGCGTCGTCAATCTCCTGACCGATCACATTCAACAGTCCTGCATCTATTGCAGCGTCCTTGTCCATAGTCTTAACCATGGAGAAATCTTCTATCTTGTTGACCTCTGCAATGATCTCCTTATCCTGTGGAGATACGATCTGGGCTCCGTCATCCCAGTACACCTTATATCCGTTGTACTCCTTAGGATTGTGGCTTGCTGTTATATTCACTCCGATATTGCAGTGCAGATATCTGACCGCAAATGAAAGCTCCGGTGTCGGGCGGAGCGCATCAAACAGATACACCTTCACGCCATTTGCACACAGGCAGAGAGCAGTTTCAAGCGCATACAGCGAAGCATTGTTTCTGTTGTCAAATGCTATAGCTGCCGACGGCTCTGATATTCCGATCTTCGCCAGGTAGTTAGCAATTCCCTGTGTTGCCATGCGAACCGTGTAAATGTTCATGCGGTTCGTTCCCGCTCCCATCACGCCTCGAAGTCCACCTGTTCCAAACTCAAGGTTTGTGTAAAATCTTTCTTCAATCTCCGCTTCATTATCCTTTATGTTTACGAGCTCCTGCTTCGTAACATCATCTACCTGATCGCTGCCAAGCCACATCTCGTATCTCTGCTTTGCGTCCATCTTCTACCCCTTTCCTGACCTCACAGGCCACACAGATTTTTCCTTTTTATCTATCCACAATTTATCTTCCGTTCATTTTATTAGGCTATTTTTAGCTAATTTATTGTTATTTGTATAATATATTAAGCAGTTTTTAAATTCAATATTTAATCTTGCAATTTATATCACTTTGTTGCGCAGATGTATATTGCAGCCGTTTTATTTAACTAAAAGAATTATATTTTCTGCAATTGACTTGTAATATAACCGACCTTTTTTATTCCTTTACAGAGGCCATTTGTGATCTGCTCAAGATCAACCTGAGCGTTGTAGCCGGATTTGTGTACAGCAAGATCACGGAAGCACAGAAGGATCAGAAGGAGCTCGTAGTCCAGGTGGCATCCAGGGATCTGAAGAGCCAAATGCCGGAGTATGAACTGATCAGGATCATCGGTATACTTATCGATAATGCGCTTGAATCGACCGCCCCATTTGGCACTGCATATCTGTACCTGGACAGCAGGCAGAACCAGATAGAAATAAGAACAAGAAACAAGGGTTCCGTCAAAACCAACGAATTCCGCCAGAATATGTTCTCACCGGGATATACCACCAAAACCGGAGACAGACATGGCCATGGTTACGGTCTCTACAACCTGAAAAAACTGACCGACAAGTACAATGGTAAAATATATCTCGACACGGTAAATACCGACCAGGGAGACTACATACAGTTCGACGTAATCGTATAATGACAGCAAAGCGCCGTCCGGTCACCAGACCAGACGGCGCTTTTTTGTATTTGCTATATATTATACTTATGCTACTCTGCCAGCTTGTTGAGCTTCTCAACAAGTGCTGTCTGGAGAGCTTCAAGCTTTGCATCTGCATCATCAAGGCTTGTTCCCTTGATTCCGTAGTACAGCTTGATCTTTGGCTCTGTTCCTGATGGACGTACACATGCCCATGCGCCATCCTCAAGGTCGTAGTAGAGAACGTTGGACTGTGGAAGTCCTGACTCTGTGACCTCTCCGGTGGCAAGATCTGTGATCGTGTTCTTCTCGTAATCACGAACCTTGAGAACCTTGAGTGTATCGATCTGAGTAAGTGACTCAGCTCTGAGTGAGGACATGATCTTGCGGATCTTCTCTGCTCCTGTAACACCCTTGAGCGTTATTGTGTAGAGGCCTTCCTTGTAATATCCGTACTTCTCATAGAGATCAAGCATGTGATCCCACAGAGTGATTCCCTGGCTCTTGCAGTATGCTGCAGCCTCGCAGAGACACATAACTGCAACCGGAGCATCCTTGTCTCTTGCGTATGTTCCAACGAGACATCCGTAGCTCTCCTCCATACCCATTACGAAATTGTATGAATTATTCTGCTCGAAGAACTTGATCTGCTCACCGATGAACTTGAAGCCTGTTAGAACCTCGATGAGGTTGACATTGTAATCTGCAGCCAGTGGATCAGCCATATTTGTGGTTACAATAGTCTTGACCATGGCCGGATTCTTTGGCATGAGACCGCATTTTGTTCTCTCTCTGAACTGGTATTCAGCGATTATAAGTCCTGACATATTTCCTGTAAATGGCATATACTTGCCTGTCTTTGTATCGAGTGCGTATATTCCAAGACGGTCTGCATCAGGATCTGTAGCGAGAACTATGTCCGCATTCTTCTCCTTTGCCAGCTTGAGGGCAAGCTCAAATGCCTTTGGATCCTCTGGGTTTGGATACTCAAGCGTTGTGAACTCAGGGTCTGGAAGCTCCTGTTCAGGAACAATGTATACGTTTTTGAAACCAAGCTCGGACAGGACTCTCTTTACAGGTACAAGACCGGTTCCGTGGAACGGTGTGTATACGATCTTGATGTTCTCTGACTGCTCCTTGATGATCTCAGGATGAATGATCTGCTTCTTGAGTTCCTCCATATACGCGTCATCTATCTCGGCACCTATGATAGTGAGAAGGCCCTTGTCAAGTGCCTCCTGCTTATCCATGGTCTTTACTGTATGGAAATCTGTTACAGCCTTAACCTCTGCGATGATCTCTCTGTCCTTTGGAGCTGTGATCTGCGCGCCATCCTCCCAGTATACCTTGTAACCGTTGTACTCTGGTGGATTGTGGCTGGCTGTTATAACTATACCTGCTGTACATCCAAGCTTTCTGACTGCATATGAAAGCTCAGGTGTAGGTCTGAGTGACTCAAAGAGATATGACTTGATTCCATTTGCACACAGGCAGAGAGCTGCTTCTGCTGCAAACTCTGGAGAATACTTTCTTGAATCGTATGCTATTGCCACGCCCTTGTCCTGCGCATTCTGCTTCACAATGAAGTTTGCAAGACCCTGTGTAGCCTTGCGGACGGTGTAGAAGTTCATTCTGTTGGTTCCCGCGCCTATCACACCTCTGAGTCCACCAGTTCCAAATACAAGATCACGATAGAATCTGTCCTCGATCTCAGCCTCATCATCAGCTATGGCTGCAAGCTCCTTCTTGGTGTCCTCATCGAAATAATCATCTGTCATCCAAAAATCATATGTGTCTCTGTAACTCATCTTTCTACTTCTCCTTCTTTTTTCTCATTTAGTATGCCCTTTTATGAACGTTCTGCTGTTTGAGCAATCACTGCTCAGCGCTTCCTATTTTCTCAGGAATTCTAGTGGATCTCCCTCAGCCAGAAAATGTGTCATGAGGTATGCTCCTCTGAGCGACACCTGTTCCTCTGACAGGATTCTTCTGACCTCACCTCGGTCTGCGAGTATGACCTGTATATCCTCTGTGCTCTCCTTGCTGTCGAGATTTGGTGTTCCTGTAACCGTTCCAAATACAGCACTGCTCATCTCATCCGTAAATCCCGGGCCCATATAGAATGGCCTTCTGTAGAGTTCTTCTCCGCCCTCATATACATCAAGGGTAAGCCCTGTCTCTTCCTTCATCTCCCTGACTGCTGCCTGCGCCGGAGTCTCATCTCCGTCCACCAGTCCTGCAGGAAGTTCATATATATATGCATCGAGTGGGTATCTGTACTGCCTTATTAGCACCAGCTTCGGCTCATCTTCCAGCTTAACTCCATATATAACTATTCCTTCCGGTTTTATATCGTGGGTCTTTATCTTGATGTCGTTCTCTTTATTCCTTGAAGCAAAGTAATAATTGAAGTCTTTTCCAGCCGTGTCAACCGCATCTATATGATAGAGGTTGAGGAACGGATTGTCTGTGAGTTTTTGTACACCTTTGTATTTCTCTTTCACTTCATCACATCCCTTCTGTGTATTTTAATGTATTCAGCCGACCATACATTCGCAAAACCGCACGGTTCCCGTGTTCTTTCGCTGCTGCGCAGCTATTTTGCTCATTGTATGGGGCGGTGACTCTATTCGAGTCACCACAGGATAAGAACACCTGATTCTTACATGCAAGCATGTCGAATCCGCTGTTCTTATCCTGCACGGCTGAATATTTACCTTTATTCAAAATTAGCATAGTTTTTACAATATATCAAATTCTTTTTTAAGTAATTTTATCATTTTTTAGCTATTTTTAATGCTTTTTAGTATATTTGCGTCATTTTGCCATATTTTTCTATGTGATTCCTGGTTTTGATGCAGCTATGTGCCTCCTGATTCTGAATATTTTTTACTCAAAAAATCCGGGCACTTTGATCTGCCCGGATTCCAAAAATGTTATGCAATTTATACTCTACTGATTCTCTGTCGATACCAGTTGATATTCTGCATCTCTCAACCTGCAGTAATAAAATGTCTGTCCAGCCTCCTCTGTGTAGGTTTCAAATACTCCCGTAACGATCACCTCACTCTGGTCCGCCGGGTAATCGCCTGGATATACTGCACCTCCACCAAGTTCAAATTCAAGCCCCTGACTGCAGCATGCCAGAGCGTCGGCTATGAGACAATAATTATAATATTTGTCGGTTATTGGATAATAGGATGCATAATACTTTCCTTCTATCCTTATCGTCTTGCCCTCATATTCCTCAGGTTTTGACATCATCTGATATACAGTTGCATATATAAGATCTTTTCCCATAAGAGTGAGGTCCACATCCACACCCTCAGATTTGTATTGTGCTATAACTGAGCTGTCTCCATTCACGACCTGCCCATATGTAGGTTCTGATGTTGCCCCAGTTACAGATGCGGATTCTGTCTCTGTCGTGGTTTGCATCTCTGTTGTGATCGTCGTCTCTGTTGTGGCTCCCACTGACGACTTACTTTCCACATCACCATCGCCTGTTTTCTGATTAAGCACCTTATCCACTGCATTCTGTGTGTTCAAACGACTGCCCGCAGTCTGAGATGCTCCACCACAGCCTGTGACAGTCAGCAACATACTCAGCACCAATATTGACATAATCAATCGCTTAAATCTGTGTCTGCATCCATGCATTCTTCTATTTCTATTCATATACATATTCTTATCTCCTCATCACTTTCCCTGCTATACTGTTAAAAGCAAATATAACCATATCGCATGCAACGATCGTAGATCCTACCGGTGTTGAAAATAATATGGATACCAGCATGCCGGTCAAAGTTCCCACAACTGACAATACAGCCGAATATAATACCACTGACCTGAAACTATACATAACTCTCATTGCCGAAAGTGCAGGGAATACCAGAAGTGCCGTGATGAGCAGGGAGCCCACCAGGTTCATCGCAAGCACTATTTATTGATGTGTGATAAAGAAGCAATAGAAGTGTAAAAAATTTTGCCGTTCCTATCCGGCACTTGGCCATTGTGTCGGATAGGTCGGGCGGTTATTCGGGCAAGTCAATCTTGCCGACAAAGCTGTAATAAATCTCAATGTCCTGCCTGCGGGTGCCGTTCTCATCATAGCTGCACTCATGCACCACAATTTTCTCGATCATTTCCCGCAAGAGAGTGGGGGTCAGTTCTTCAAAGGCAAGGTGCTTGCGGACAATGCCCATAAATTTCTCGGCGTTGACGGTAGCTGCCTGTGACTTGTCCAGTTCGGCTTGCAGGGCGGCGGCTCTCTTTTTCAGCTCCGCTTGCTCGGCTTCGTAGTCAGCCGACAGTTCCATGAAACGCTCATCGCTGATTTTGCCGTTTACATTGTCCTCATACAGCCGCTTGATAATGCGGCTGATTTCAGAAATGCGTTCCTGCGCCTGTTCAAGCTGCTTGATGGCTGCGGCGGTCTTTCGCTTGCCGCCGATCTCGTTCTGCTGGACAAGTAGTTTCACAAACCGGCTCTCATGCTTGGCTGCGTATTCGGTCACTTGCCGGAGATTTGCCAGGACACCAGCGGTCAACAGATCGGTGCGGATAAAGTGCGCCGTACAGTTGCGGGTGCGCTTCTTGTAGCTGCCGCAGATGTAGCAGTCCTGTTTGCGGTCTTTGTTCTGATACCGCTGCTGATACAGCACATGGCCGCAGTCGGCGCAGAACAAAATCCCGGAGAACAGCCCCACTTCATCGTAGCGGTTCGGGCGTTTGCGCTGTTTGCGTAACTCCTGCACCCGTTCCCATGTTTCCTTGTCGATGATCGGCTCATGGTGGTTCTCGAAAATGGCCTGCTTCTCGACGGGGTTCTCTATGCTGTGCTTGACCTTATAAGAAGGCTTTTCCGTTTTGAAGTTCACCAGACATCCGGTGTACTCTCGGTTTTCGAGGATATGAACGACGGTGTTGGTCGCCCATTTGCACTCATAGCCTGGGTGATAACGGCGGGTGCTGCCTGTCCGCTGATATTCCAGCGTCCCCGGCGTGGGGATTTGCTGCTCCGTCAGCATACGGGCAATCTTGGTCGGGCCGTTCCCGGCAAGGCAAAGCTGGTAAATCTGCTGTACCACCGGGGCGGCTTCCTCGTCTATGATGAAGTTTTCGTCCCCGTCCATGAGATAGCCATAAACCGGCTTGCTGGTAACAGGCTTACCGCTCATGCCTTTTGACTTTTTCACTGCTTTGATTTTCTTGCTCGTATCTCTCACCAGCCATTCGTTAAATAAGTTTCGCAGCGGGGTAAAATCGTTATCCATGCCGCCGTTTGCGCTGTCCACATTATCGTTGACAGCGATAAACCGCACTCCCTTTTGAGGGAACAGCATTTCCGTATAAAACCCCACTTGCAGGTAATTTCGCCCCAGCCTCGACATATCCTTGACGATCACTGTGCCTACTTTCCCAGCTTCAATGTCCGCAAGCATGGCTTGAAAACCGGGTCTTTGGAAGTTTGCCCCGGAATAACCGTCGTCGGTGTACCAGTGCAAATTGGTAAATCCATTCTGTTTTGCGTAGGCTTCGAGTATCCTTTTCTGATTCGATATGGAATTGCTCTCGCCTTGCAGGTCATCGTCTTTGGATAATCTCGGATAAAGGGCGGTAATCAGGTTTTGGGTGGCTTGTCTTAACATAAAATCCTCCGTTTCCGACAGCCAGCCCCACTATTCCGTATTTTTATCATACCACATGGGGCGGCTGTCTGTATAGCGGTGAAAGCGTCAAATCTGCTTCTTTATAATTTGTCAAATTGTCATTTTTCTTGTAGCAATTTATTGTTTTCATTTTATTATGCAAATATTTACAAATCCGTGATATGATATAAAAAACAAATTTACGGGGTGGAGAAATGAAAAATGTAATCATTAGCGCCGATGGCGATAGGATAGTTTATTCTGTTCCGAACATTGTAGCTGACAATCTAACTGAATACTGCATTGAATTTTGTGACAAATGGCTTAAAACAAGTCCCCACGCAAAAAAGTATAGGTTTAACGGTGGCCTATGTTACAATGAACGGGATTTCATTGAGTATCTCAATAGATTCATATTTCCCAAAGAGCAATCGGTATTTATTGAAAATCTTGGTCCAATAGGGATTGATGAATTACCAATACCAGAGCGATACAAAGATTGCCCTATGTTTAATTTCTGAAAGGTATAAAAAGCGGCCACATTCCCCGGCGTGACCGCTTTTCTATGTCCCGTCATATCGCCGGTTTTTGTGTAGCAGCTTCGGCCTGCAATACCTTTGCCATTTTGTCGGCGGCGGTTTCGTTGCTGCCCTGCTTGAAAAAGCCGGACACCACAAGGACAGAGTTGCCCATGCGGATTTCCGTCACGCAGTCGGGGCGGCGGGGATTGGTTCGGGTGATCTGCTTGTTATCTGCCATAGGCTACTCCTTTCACTCATTCATCAGATTTTTCAGCCGTTCCAGCTTGGCCTGTGCGGTTTCTCTGCGGAAATTGCCGCCCGTAAAACGGACGGGGGCGCACATTTCCAGCAGCCGGTCATAGATACGGGCATGGGCGGTGTCCGGCGGGTTCTGGATTTGCTGCAAGGTCAGGTTGGTGGTAACGATCAGCGGCCTGCGGCTGCGGTATCGGCTGTCAATGACGCTGTAAACCTGTTCCAGCCCGTATTCTGTTCCACGCTCCATGCCGAAATCGTCCAAAATCAGCAGCGGATAACGGCAGAGCCGGGAGATGTACTCATTCCTGCCCTCAAAGCTGGCGGCAAGGTCATTGAGGATTGCGGCAAAGTTCGTCATGCGGACGGGGATTTCTTTTTCCATCAGGGCGTTTGCGATACAGCCCGCAAGGTAGCTTTTGCCAGTTCCCACACCGCCCCAAAAGAGATAGCCGATGTTCTCGGCCTGCATGGTGTCCCAATGCTCCGCATAGAACCGGGCAACGGCGGTCTGCGGATTTCTGCCGTTGTCGTTTTCAAAAGTCCAGTCCCGCATGGCGGTATCGGAAAATCCCCGGCGTTTCAAGTCCTCTACGGTGTCAAGGTGTCTGCGCTGCTGTTCGGTGGCTTCACGCTCGATCCGCTGCGCCCTCTGGCAGTCGCACTCTGCCGGGTGGCGGTCAAGTCCGAAAAGCGTCTTGCCCTCTGGGAAGTAGGCTTCTTTGGGCTTGCGGCATTTTCCGCAGTACAGCAAACCGTCCTCGCCTGTGTAGTCACCGCTGTCCGGCTCGGTATCCGGCAGCAGATTGATATTCTCGATTTTGTTCATAAACTTTCTCCCTCCTTGCAGGTGTAGTCCGGGACGCCCTGCTTCGGGGCGTCCTTTTTGTCATTCTCTGCCCAGATCCGCAGGGCGGCGGCATAGTTCTGGTAGGTTCTCCCGTTGGCGGCAAGGTAGCGGCTCATTTCCTCAATAAGCCGTTCCAGTCTGTCCGGTAACTCGGTTTTCAGTTCTGCATATTCGGCTTCGGTCAGAAAAACATTCTCATATCTGCCAAACGGCTTGTGCGGCTCTCCACTCACTCCCATTGTTTGGTTTTCTATCAGGTTTTTTATAGTAAGGTTGTTAGGGGTCGGTTTTCCGACCGTCATAAGGTCGCTTTTCCGACCATCAGTAGGTCGGTTTTCCGCACTTATGAGGGTCGCTTTTCCGACTGTCATAGGGTCGGAAATCCGTACGAATGGCGGCAGCTTCACATAAAGGCGGTTGGCTGCGGAAAATCCTGCCCGTTTCCGTTCCAGAAGTCCGGCTGCGTCCAGTTCGTTCAGGGCGGCTTTGATGGCGGTCTGCCCCTTATCCAGCATTTCGGCAATCTCCGCTATGGGATAGACAATAAATGTCCTGCCGCTGTCGTCCTGCCAGCCGTTCCGCTGTGACAGGGTGGTGCGGTCTAACAGCAGCGCATAGAGTAGCTTGGCGGTCTGGGAAATGTCCATTTTCAGCAGGAACCGGGGATATGGCAGGTAGGGCGGCAAGCCTGTGTCCAGCCCTACATAAATGGTTTCCTGCGTGTTGTCCGGCTTCATGGCTTCGCCCGCTTGGAGAGAAACGGCGGGCACTCGATGATGATAGCCCGGAAACTCTGCTTGCAGCTGCGGCGGCACCTGCGGCAAAGGGGATTGTAGGTGATACGGTTGCGCTCGTTGAGGAAGAACGCCCATTCTTCCTTGCGCTTCTTGCTCATTCTCGGCATGGCGGCTCCTTTCTGCCGCTTCTATCGGTGTAACCGGATAGGCGGCGTTTGGCGTATGATTTCGGTGTCATTTTCGGGGATTTTCCTCTCTGTATGCCCCTTGAAAAAGGCAGGTGGTATTGCGGATAGGGTCAGATATAGGGAACGCTTTTGTGCGGTTTCGGTATCATTTCGGGATGGAGTTCAGTGGTCAATTTCCCATAGCAAATGGGTGTCCAAAATGGAAACCCCTTTCCGGGTAGGGGTGGAACAAAACGGAACACCCTTACCGCTCCCAATCCCGCCGCACCTCTTTTGTCCGTTCCTGCCGGAGCATGGCGGCAAGGTTGGATTTGACCTTTTGCAGCTCGGCGGCTCTGGCTTTCTGCTCTCGGTATTCGGTGTAAATCCCGTTTTTCTCGGAAATCAGGGCTTCATTTTCCGCTTGCAGTCTGGAAGTGGCGGGCAGCTTCTTCAAGCCCCGTTCCCGAAAATACCGTACCGTTGCTTCATATAGTGTCAGGTCTGCGTGAAACGCTTCCCGGTATCGTTCCGGCTTCTTGGCAGTTTTCAGCCTGTCATGGGCGGGCTTGGTTCTGCGGTAAACGCCGATCTGGTGCATGAGTTCCTTGTTGGCGGTGATTCTGGATTCCAGTTCTTTCAGCTTTTCCCCGGCGGCGTGCTGCCCGGAAATAGCGGCTTCCAAAGCTGCGTCCACTTCTTCGGGACTGGTAAAACCATGTTCGGAAAGGAAATTCATGGTCTTTGCCATCTGTTTGAGGTTAAAGGTTTTCGCCCAACGCTCATAACCTTTGCCCTTGCCCTCGGACAGCTTCTTTTGAATATCCACAAGCCGCTGCGGGTTGTCGGGATTCGGGGTGATTTGGACGGGATTTGTCCGCTGTATGCCCCCGGAAATCTGCGGGTGATATTCTGCCCTTTGAACGGCTCTGGCGGCGTTCTGCTGGAAAACAGCAAGGACAGCGGCTTTGTCAAAGTCCGTCCCCAGCTTCCGGGCGGTGATAGGCTTCGTCCTGTCCGGTGTGAGGTAACTAAGCCGCCCCCGGCTCTCCTTAACGGTCACGCCCTCCCGCAACAGGAGAGCGGAAAACTCGTCAAAGCTGGCGGCGGTGGCAAGGGCTTTCCGTAGGGTCTGCCGCAGCTTCTCCTTGTTCGTTTCAAACTTGGTCTGCCGGGGCGTGATA
>OLPU01001178.1_pt1 | contig 20262 bp, 17 predicted proteins | sample 1673111 | NCBI WGS metagenome assembly OLPU01 (sample SAMEA3136755, study PRJEB25190) | human gut metagenome | reverse complement strand
GCCTATGCGCTGAAGCATTATTTTGATGAAATTGATACCATTGATATTCTGGATTGTAATGGCGGTGATCATGGTTATCCTTTTGCAACAAATTTCAATCCGGAGATTAATCTGCGTGAAGTATCTGCCAATGGTTCCTATTGGGAAAATGGTCATTGGGTTGAGACAGAGCCTATGGAGATTAAACGTGAATATGACTTCCCTCAGGTTGGACAGAAAGATATGTACCTGCTTCATCATGAGGAAATCGAATCACTGGCCAAAAATGTACCCGGTGTAAAAAGAATTCGTTTCTTTATGACTTTTGGACAGAGCTATCTGACGCATATGAAGTGTCTGGAGAATGTGGGAATGCTTTCTACATCACCAATTATGTATGAAGGCAGAGAAATTGTTCCGATTCAGTTTTTGAAAGCACTGCTTCCGGATCCGGCTTCTTTGGGACCTCGCACGGTTGGGAAGACCAATATCGGCTGTATTTTCACAGGAAAGAAGGATGGAAAAGAAAAGACTATTTACATCTATAATGTATGTGATCATCAGGAATGCTACAAAGAAGTGGGCTCTCAGGCGATTTCTTATACAACAGGTGTGCCGGCTATGATTGGTGCAGCATTGGTGCTGGATAAAGTATGGGATAAAGATGGTGTCTTCAATATTGAAGAATTTGACCCGGATCCGTTTATGGATATGCTCAACCAGTATGGTTTGCCATGGGTTGTGGATGAAAATCCACAGACAGTAGAATGATGTTTGAGGGACTGCCGACACCCTGTTATGTAGTGGATGAAGGCAGAATCCGACACAATCTTGAAATCCTGCAGCAGTTAGAAAAGGATACAGGCTGTCATGTTCTGCTGGCACAGAAAGCATTTTCCATGTACAGACTTTATCCAATGATCGGGCGGTACATCAGCGGAACAACTGCCAGCGGCCTGTACGAAGCCAGACTGGGATATGAAGAGATGGGAAAAGAAAATCATGTTTTTGCACCGGCTTATAAAGAAGCGGATATGCAGGAACTGGTGACGATCTGCGATCATATTATTTTTAATTCCTTTGCACAGTATGAAAAATATAAAGATATCTGTCAGGCAAAGGGGGTCAGTGTCGGCATCCGTGTGAATCCCCAGTGCTCGACACAGGAAGGTCATGAAATTTATGACCCATGCGGTTATGCATCGAGACTTGGAGTCACAAAAGCACAGTTTCCGGAAGTTCTCCCGGAGGGGATTGAAGGACTACATTTTCACACATTGTGCGAACAAAATGCGGATGATCTTGTGACAACCTTTCAGGCATTTGAAGAAAAATTCGGAAAATATCTTCACTGTATAAAGTGGCTGAATCTTGGCGGCGGTCATCATATTACAAGGAAAGATTATCAGTATGAAACACTGGTGAAACTGATTCGCTATATCCGGGATACCTATCATGTGACAGTTTATCTGGAGCCAGGAGAAGCAGTGGCATTGAATGCCGGTTATATGGTGACAGAGGTGATGGATATTGTTCATAATGATATGGATATATTGATTTTGGACGTTTCAGCAGCCTGTCATATGCCGGATGTCCTGGAAATGCCATATCGTCCGCCACTGTCCGGTGGATACGAGGCAAATCAGAAACCGTATACCTATCGGCTTTCTTCTATGACTTGCCTGGCGGGAGATGTGATTGGTGATTACAGTTTTGAAAAGCCGGTTCAGATTGGCGACCGTCTGGTGTTTGAAGATATGGCAATTTATTCCATGGTCAAGAATAACACCTTTAACGGTATGCCTCTTCCGGGCATCGCTTTGCTTCGTGAAAATGGAAACACAGAAATGGTAAGAAAATTCGGCTATCAGGATTTCAAAATGCGTTTATAGATAAAATATTATATGGTTCGTATATTAGGAATAAGAAAATGAAGAATATCAAAACAATTCCGTCAGCAGATGGCTATCATATGCCGGCAGAATATGCCTGTCACAAGGGATGTATCCTGATATGGCCGCAGCGTCCGGGTTCCTGGAAAAAGAATCCTGAAGCGGCAGAAAAGGCTTTTTGCGCTGTGATGCAGGCAATTGCTGAAAGTGAGGCTGTGTATCTGGCGTGCGGGAAGGCGGCGCTTCCCAGGGCAAAGGCCTTTGCTGATGAATATAACAGACAATTTCAGAGGGAAATTTCAGAAAAGAAGCATTTCCCGGTGGTTGTATTTGAGGCGGAAACCGATGATGCCTGGGCAAGAGACATAGGGCCTTCTTTTGTTGTCAAAGATGACACAGTGCGTGGCATCAGCTGGACATTTAATGCCTGGGGCGGTGAGGAAGACGGCTTGTATGCCTCATGGCAGAAAGATGATGCTTTTGCGGCAGCATTTGCAAAAAGAGAAGGCTATGTCTGTTATGATGCCTCTCCCTTTGTACTGGAAGGTGGATCTATTCACAGTGACGGTGAAGGGACAGTGATGGTGACTGAGTCATGCCTGCTGAGCCGGGGAAGAAATCCTCAGCTTTCAAAAGCGGAGATAGAGGAAAAGCTGCAGCAGTTTCTGGGGGCTGAAAAGGTTCTCTGGCTGCCAAGAGGCATTTATAATGATGAAACAAATGAACATGTGGACAATGTCTGTGCTTTTATCAGACCGGGAGAAGTGGTTCTGGCCTGGACAGATCGGGAAGATGATCCGCAGTATCCGCTTTCGCTGGCATGTCTTCGCTATCTGGAATCCCAGACAGATGCCAGAGGAAGAAGGATAAAAGTGCATAAGCTTCCGATACCGGATGTGCCGGTGTGTGTGACAAAAGAGGATTTGGAAGGTTATGCTTTTGAAGATGGTGAAGATACGAGAGAGGAAGGAGAACGTCTGGCGGCTTCCTATGTGAATTTCTACTTTTCAAACGGTGCAGTGGTAATGCCGGCTTTTGGCGGAGAAAATATCAAAAGTGATCAGAGAGCAGCAGAAATCATGGAAAAACTTTGCCCGGAACGGAAAGTGATTACTGTTGATGCCAGGGATATTTTGACAGGCGGAGGCAATATTCATTGTATTACACAGCAGATTCCATTTGGAAAAGCAGAACAGGGAGAATAATTATTAATGAGAAATGTTAAGATAGCAGCTATTCAGATGCAGTGCAGTACGAATCTGCAGACCAACCTTGAAAAGGCCGAGAAAATGGTACGGCAGGCAGCGGGAGATGGTGCACAGATCATTTTGCTGCCGGAACTTTTTGAACGGGAATATTTTTGCCAGCAGCGCAGATATGATTTTTATCATCTGGCAAAGCCTGTGGAAGAAAACGATGCGGTGCAGATGGGCATGCGGCTGGCAAAGGAACTCAACGTCGTATTGCCGATCAGCTTTTATGAACAGGATATAAACACATTATATAATTCCATTGCCTGTATTGATGCGGACGGCACATTGTCGGGGGTGTATCGTAAGACACATATTCCGGATGATCATTATTATCAGGAAAAGTTTTATTTTACACCGGGGAATACCGGCTTCAAAGTATTTGATACCCGTTACGGCAAGATAGGGATTGGTATATGCTGGGATCAATGGTTTCCGGAAACGGCCAGATGTATGGCCCTTATGGGAGCAGAGATACTGCTTTATCCGACGGCGATTGGCTCCGAACCGATTCTTGAATGTGACAGTATGCCGCATTGGAGACGCTGCATGCAGGGACATGCGGCTGCCAATCTCATGCCTGTGATTGCTGCCAATCGGATAGGCCGGGAAGAAGTGACCCCATCTCCTGAAAATGGCGGACAGAGGTCAGCCCTTGTTTTCTATGGCTCTTCTTTTATGACAGATGAAACAGGTGGATTGAAAGCCTGCGCGTCCAGAGATCAGGAAGAGATTTTAACCGGTGTGTATGATCTGGATGATCTGGCTGATAAACGTCTTGAATGGGGACTTTTCCGGGATCGGAGACCGGAGATGTATATAAAAATAACACAATAAAATTTTTTAAAAGAACTGCTTGTTTGATTTTCGATTTGTTCCTGAGTATGGTATACTGGTACTATCTATCAAAAAGGGTTGGGCCTGGTTTTATGCTTAAAGGAAGAATTGTATGATAGAAATCTATATAAGCAGTTTTTTTTTTATGAGAAAAAGAAATCAGAAAGTGAGGAAGTATAATGAACGAATTGTACGAAGCGATTGAGAAGAAGATTAAGGCATCCGGATATCCTCGGGCTATTTCAGGAGCCGATGTGTATGATGATATTTGTGACCAGATTGAAGGTAAAGAAAACGGAGAATATATATTATTATCAAAATTTGACGAAGATGTCGTCTTTGAATATCATATCACCATTCAGGATGAGAACTTTAATCTGGGAATTCTGACAATGAAAACGCCGGAGGGGGTTTATCAGGCAGATTTTGATGCAGAATAGAAATCGGATGGAAAATATATTTTATGATGGAGAGAGAAGATGAAAACTAAAAGAAAACGGATCGGTATGCTGGCATTCATTGTGATGATTGCTGTATTGATGATTGTGACGATGCAGACGCCGGGAACAATTGCAGATCCTGAGAATTATCAATGCCAGACATATGCAACAGTTTTTGCACTATTGCCGCCGGTGATCGCTATTGGATTGGCTTTGATCACCAAGGAAGTCTATACATCACTTTTGGCCGGAATCATTGCCGGCGGCCTGTTATATTCCAATTTTAACCTGGAGCTGATGCTGAACACGATTTTTTATCAGGGAGAAGGCGGCATGGTCATGAAGCTGTCGGATTCCTGGAATGTGGGTATTCTTGTATTCCTTGTGATGCTTGGCATTTTGGTCGCACTGCTCAATAAAGCCGGCGGCTCTGCTGCTTTCGGCGAATGGACCACGAAGCATATCAAGACAAGAGTCGGTGCTCAGATTGCGGTGATTGCCCTTGGTGTAATGATCTTTGTGGATGACTACTTCAATTGTCTGACAGTGGGAAGTGTGATGCGTCCGGTGACGGACCGACATCAGGTTTCAAGAGCCAAGCTGGCTTATATCATTGATGCGACGGCAGCGCCGGTCTGCATTATTGCACCGATCAGTTCATGGGCTGCGGCTGTTACATCTTCTGTGCCGGAGGAGGCCGGTATTAACGGATTTTCTGTATTTATTCAGACAATTCCATACAACTTATATGCAATTCTGACATTATGTATGCTTTTGGCAGTGACCATTTTAAAAGTTGATTTCGGTCCGATGAAAAAGCACGAAATGAATGCCTTTAAAGGCGATTTATTTACAACGCCGGGAAGACCGTATGAAAGTGATGAGTAAGCAATAAGCAATGATAAAGCCCATGTGATGGACCTTGTTTTGCCGGTTGCAGTGTTGATCGTCAGCTGTATTGTGGCAATGATCTATACCGGCGGATTTTTTGACGGTGCTTCCTTTGTGGATGCCTTTGCGGATTCAGATGCATCGGTCGGCCTTGTTCTGGGTGGTTCCGTGGCACTTGTATTTACGTTTATTTATTTCATGATGCGTGATGTTTTATCTTTCAAGGAGTTTACAGACTGTATTCCAGAAGGTTTCAAAGCCATGGTTGCACCAATTCTGATATTGTCCATGGCATGGACTTTGTCAGGCATGACAAATCTTCTGGGAGCCAAGATTTTTGTGGCAGAGTTGGTGGCCGGTTCCGCTTTATCTATGCAGGGATTTCTTCCGATGATCATCTTCCTTGTGGCAGCTTTTCTGGCTTTTGCAACAGGTACATCATGGGGCACATTCAGTATTCTCATTCCGATTGTTATCGGCGTCTTCCCGGAAGGACAGATGATGGTAATTTCTATCGCGTCTTGTCTGGCCGGTGCCGTATGCGGTGACCATTGTTCACCAATTTCAGACACAACGATCATGGCGTCAGCCGGTGCACATTGTGAGCATGTGAATCATGTTGCAACACAGCTGCCGTATGTGCTGCTGGTTGCTGCCGTATGTATGGTGGGATATTTTCTGATTGGTGTTTTCCGTGCAGTTGGGCTGGCTTCTATTGCCTGGCTTGCACTGCCAATCTGCATAATTATCCTTTTAGCCATTTTATTGATTATCCGTGCTAAAGGGACGAAGGAGGCGGCTTGATCATGAGGATTGTTGTCAGTGCCTGTCTTTTGGGGGAGAACTGCAAATACAGTGGCGGCAATAATGAGAATAAAGCGGTGTTGAATTTTGTAAAAGACCATGAGCTTATACCGGTCTGTCCGGAAGTATTGGGCGGACTGCCTGTGCCGAGAATGCCGGCAGAGATCGTGAATGGTGTTGTCAGATGCAGGGACGGACGATCCGTGGATGACGCATTTAGGAGCGGGGCTGCCAAAGCGTTGACGATTGCTTTGAAGGAAAAAGCAGATCTGGCCATTCTTCAATCCAGGAGTCCTTCCTGCGGCGTCAAGGCCGTTTATGATGGTACTTTCAGTGGAAAGATTATTCCGGGAGAAGGTGTTTTTGCAGAGCTTCTTCGGGAAAACGGCATCAGAGCCATAGATGCTGCGGATATTGATGCATGAAAAAAGGATACATGGATAATTTTACCTGTGATAAATAAAGGAGAGGATTGGAATGGCCTTTGATTTCAACGAACAATTTGAGAAGATGATGCGGGAGTATGATGTGACAGAAGTTGTACTGCTTGGACATATGAATCCGGATGGGGATGCAGCAGGTTCCGTCATGGGGCTGGCACATTATATCAAGGTGAATTATCCCCAGTATACAGCATGGCCTTTTTTGTCAGATAAACTGGATAAAGGCCCGAAGAAACAGGTCATGGAGGATGAGATTTTTGCTCCTTTTGAGCGTCCGAAGTTGGCGTCTGAAAGGTATGCGGTGATTGTCTGTGACACAGCAACTCTTAAAAGGCTCATCGGCATGAAATATTACCAGCGGGCAGTGGTTTCGATGATCATTGACCATCATGCCTCTAACGAAGGATATGGAATAATCAATGACATAAAGGTTTCGGAGTCCTGTGCCTATAACGTTTTTGAAATATTAGATAAAGAAATGCTCAAAAAGGCGGCTTCGGCACCACACCCGAATGGGGCAGATTATCTGTATATGGGCATTCTTCATGACACAAGCCGATTTTCAAGATCGGATGCCGAAATTGAGGCAGCGGGTTCAAAATTGCTGGCAATGGGGGCCGATCATCGCTATGTGATGCGGACGATGCAGGATAAGACATTGGATGATCTGATCAGACAGGGAGAGATCCTTCGCAGAGTGAAGCGCGTGATGGAGGGAAAAGTGGCATATGTTTATATGTCCTATCAGGAAGCGAAGAAACTGCATATCAGCTATGAAGATATTCATCCTATCAGCGGAATGCTCAGAGATTGTGAAGATATCGAGATGGGGTTTTCTATGTATGAGGAAGCACCGAATATTTGGCGATGTTCTTTCAGATCGGATGGACAATGGATAAATGTGAATGAGATGATGAAAAGTTTTGGTGGCGGCGGACATGCGGCGGCAGCCGGGCTTCGCAGAGAGACCGATCAGCCGGAAGTATTGCTTGAGCAGCTGCTGGCACAGATTGAAAGCATACAATCGTTGGGGTGATGATATTAATCGGCATTTTACTTATTCGGAATGACTGTCTGAGCATCAGGTGGTGATTGTCAATATTATGGACGTTGCTTTGAAGTGGAAGCAGAAAGAGAACTGTAAGAAAGTTCATAGAATTTTAACAGAATACCGGGGCAGGAAAGTTGACGTAAAACTAAAAAAAGAGTACAATATGATAATTGTTTAGAGTATTTTGAAGGCTGAATCTGAATGATGATGCAATACACAATGAATATACAGAAAGGAATAGGATGCCTGAACGATGAGGCATGATGTGTGATAAAATATGAATATTTTTGAAAAGAGAGAATCTGTTGTCAGATCCTATTGCAGAAAGTACCCTGTCGTTTTTAAGAAAGCTTTGAATGCTGAAATGTTTTCTGAAGACGGTGAGCGATATGTTGATTTCCTGGCTGTAGCCGGTTCTATGAATTATGGTCACAACAATCCTGAGATTAAGAAAGCTGTTTTGGATTATCTGGCAGATGACAATATTATCAATGCATTGGATATGTATACCAGTGCCAAAGAGGAATTTTTGACTGAATTCGAGAGATTGATCCTCAGTCCGAGAAAGCTGGATTATAAAGTTATGTGCTGTGGACCGACAGGTACCAATGCAGTTGAGGCAGCGCTGAAATTGGCCAGAAAGAACAAGAAACGGACCAATGTGATTGCTTTTGCAGGTGCTTTTCATGGCATGAGTCTCGGCAGTCTTGCCTTGACGACAGATAAGACAAGCCGTGAAGGCGGCAGTGTTCCGCTGACCAATGTCTCATTTGTTCCATATGATGGCACATTTGATTCACTGGCTTATTTGCGTTGGGTTCTGGAGGATGACCATTCAGGTGTAGACAAGCCTGCGGCAATTATTCTTGAAACCGTTCAGGCTGAGGGCGGCATTAACCCTGCCAGTGTAGAGTGGCTGCGCGGCATTCGTCAGATCTGTGATGAGAACGACATTCTGATGATTGTGGATGATATTCAGGTGGGCAACGGCAGAGCAGGTTATTTCTTCTCCTTTGAGAGAGCAGGCATTGTTCCGGATATGGTTGTTATGTCCAAGTCTATTTCAGGTTTTGGCATGCCGATGGCACTGCTTCTGATCAAACCGGAACTGGATATTTTCAGACCGGCAGAACATAATGGTACATTCAGAGGCAATCAGCTGTCTTTCATCGGCGGTACAGCCGGTATCCGATATTTTACGGAACACAAGCTGGATGAAGAAGTCAGACGTAAGGGTCAGATCATTGACCAGTTTATTCAGAAAGAGATCCTGCCAATGGATGCAAGACTGGTACATAGAGGCATCGGTATGATCTGGGGTATTGATTTCAATGGCATTACGCCGGAGAAAGCCATCGAGGTCATTCACAAGGCTTTTGACAATCATCTGATTCTGGAAGTTGCAGGCCGTCATGACGGCGTTGTCAAGATTATGCCTCCGCTGACAATTGAGGATGACACACTGATGGAAGGCCTTCAGATTGTGAAGAAATCCATCGCAGAAGTGTTGAATTAATCTATGAATAGAGTCTGGATATAGAAGAAAAGCTCACAGAAGAGGAGAGTGTATAAACATCGAATATTTCTGTGAGCTTTTATATTATTATTTCTTTTATATCGTTATTTCATTTTTTTCATGGTAAGATACCAGTCGAGATGTTCAATGGTATTGTCTGAACTTTCAAGACGTTCCTGAGCTTCTTCAATTGTCAATGGAGCCCCCATGACTACAGCATCTCCGGGCTGCCAGTTTGCCGGTGTGGAATAATGCGTTTTGTCATTTAACTGCAATGACTGTAGAATACGTATAATTTCAGGAATATTTCGTCCGGTGGACATAGGATAGTACAAGATGGTACGGATCATACCCTCTGGATCAATAATAAACACTGCACGAACGGTTTGTGTATTTGCAACAGTCTGGAGCATACCATATTTTCTGGCAACATTCATACTAATGTCTGCAATAATTGGGAAAGGAATCTTCACTTTTCCTTCGTTATTGAAATTCAATGCTTCGATACTTTTGATCCAGCCAAGATGAGAATGAAGTGAATCAATGGAAAGTCCAATTAGTTTGGTGTTAAGTGATTCAAAGGTTTCATTCATCCTGGAAAGGGCAATAAATTCTGTTGTACAAACCGGTGTAAAGTCAGCCGGATGCGAAAAAAGGACAACCCAACTTCCTTTATAATCGGCTGGAAAATCAATTTTCCCCTGAGTTGTCATTGCATGAAATTCTGGTGCATGGTCACCAATGAGCGGCATTTTGTTTTCTTCCATAGGTCATATTAACTGCATACAGGTTGCAGTTCCTCCTTTCTAAAAATAAAATCCACAATAATCAATTTTATTTTATCATATTTTAATAAAAGTGCAGCGATAACTTGAGAGAAAATTTCTTATTATGTATTATATTTATAGGAAAATACATTTGAGTTATTGTTTGTTTTGCATATATCCTTGACGCAAAGTAGTAAAAAGCATATACTGTTGTTTAAAATTAGTTGAGACTAATGAATGAAAGGGGGTACTTATGAAGTTTTTTCATTTATCGGATTTACATATCGGATTAAAACTGATGAACAGAGATTTACGGGAAGAACAGATGGATATTTTGCGGCAGGTGACAGATTTAGCCAGAGAAGAACAGCCGGATGCCGTCGTGATTGCCGGGGATATCTACGACAAGGCTGTTCCGGCGGCAGAGGCAGTGGAAGTGTTTGACAGCTTTATAACGGAACTGAAAAGGGCTGTGCCGGAGGCTGAGATGATGCTCATCAGCGGCAATCACGACAGCGGTCTGCGCTTGAATTGCTTCCGAGAGATTCTGGATGAACAGAAAGTACATATGATTGGACTGCCGCCGAGAAGGGAAGAAGAATATATTGAGAAGGTGACGCTTCAGGATGAATTTGGGCCGGTAAATTTCTATCTTTTGCCTTTTGTCAAACCGTCCATGGTGAAGCAGATTGTGGGCGTGGATGAGAATGGCAATAATCTGTCCTATGATGCGACTTTGCATAAATTGATTGCAAGGGAAGAAGTTAATACGGCAGAGAGAAATGTGTTAGTCAGTCATCAGTTTTATTTGCCTGTGGGAGAGAATGCAGAGTCAGTTGAGAGAATGGATTCGGAGATTCGTACTGTGGGCAACATCGATGCTGTTGCGTCAGATGTGCTGGAAGCCTTTGATTATGCAGCGCTGGGACATATTCATAAACCAATGAAAGTGGGCAGCGAATTGTATCGTTACTGCGGAACGCCTTTGGCCTGCTCAGTCAGTGAAGCCGGACAGCAAAAGGGTGTCATTATGGTGGAAATAGGTGAAAAAGATTCCAAGGCGTCAGTAAAGATAACAGTGCTGCCGCTGAAACCGCTGCGTGAAGTGCGGATCATCAAAGGCAGTCTTGAAGAAGTACTTGTACAGGCCTGCGAGGATTTCGTGACGGTGATCCTGACGGATAGAGTCGATTTAGATATTATGGATATGCAGGACAGAATCCGAATGGCGTTTCCGTATTTGCTGGAAATCCGACGGGAAGTACTTCGAAAAGCCGATTACAGTGAGCAGCTGATGGCGGAGAAGGAACAGGATCCTTTTGAATTATGTTGTTCCTTTTTGAAGGATTTGGATGATGAAGAGAAAACGATTCTTCGGGATGTGATACATACCGTGCAGGGGGTGAAATAGATGAAGCCGATTCAGCTGACAATGCAGGCCTTTGGGTCATATGGGAAGAAGACGGTGATTGATTTTACAAAACCGGATCAGAATTTATTTCTGATAACGGGCGATACAGGTTCCGGGAAGACGACAATTTTTGACGCTATTGTTTTTGCACTTTACGGAGAAGCCAGTTCTGTTGTGAATAGGAAGAACGGTGCCGAATTACAGAGTCAGTTTGCAGCGGCATCTGTGGAGCCTTTTGTGGAATTGGTTTTTTCAGAAAAGGAAGGCAGTGAAGATGTGCACTATACGGTTCGACGTGTACCGAAGCATGTCCGCCCTCTGAAAAGAGGAACCGGTCTGAAGGAAGAGAGCGGCAGTGTGTCACTGATTATGTCAGACGGAACCGAATATCCGTCAAAGGAAACAGACAAAAAACTGGAAGAAATTGTCGGATTGACGAAGAACCAGTTTATGCAGGTGGCAATGATTGCTCAGGGGGAGTTTATGGCCCTTTTGCGCGCAAAATCCGATGACAAGAAAGTGATTTTCAGAAAACTTTTTAATACAGAACTTTACCAGAATATTGTGGATGAGCTGGCAAAGCGCCGTAAGGACAAGGACAGGAAGATCGCACAGATCAAGACAGCCTGTCAGACAGAAGTGGGACATATTCTTGTGCCGAAACTGGTGACAGCGGATGGTGCAGAGACGGATCAGGAACAGAATGGTGCAGCGAATCAAATAGCGGACGAGTGTAGAGATGCGAATAAACTGCAGGAGTTAAAAGAAAGAATCCTTAAATCAGAAAGGCTTTCATTGCCGGATATGGAGGCTTTACTTCAGACCTTGGTATCAGTCAGTGAATGGACGAAGGATAAGGTGCAGCAGTCAGAGTCAGAGACAAGCCAATTGTATAAAGTCTATCTGTTGAAAAGAGATGCTGTCACAAAAGCAGGGCAGTTGCTGGAACGTTACAAGGAGCTTGAGGAAGCTGAAAAGGAATTGGGTGAATGTGAAGCAATAAAGCCTTTGATGCAGGAATGGCAGCAATGCATGCGGCAGATTGAGGATGCCTATGATATTTTGACGCTTTGGAAGCAATATCAGGAGGTCAGTGGACAGCTTGAAACAGCCCGACAGGCACTCGCTGCCAATGAGCAGGCATTGCCGGAACAGAAAATGGCCTGTGAACAGGCGGCAGTTCAACTGCAGCAGGCAAAGAAAGTACAGGAACAGGCATTGATGGATTTCTCGGAAGTGAAAACCCATGTCGAAAATGATTTAGAAGCTTTTTCCAAAATGGCTGAAGCTAAACGGAAGGTGTTGACGGCTCAAACAAAAGTCGATGAAGCAGGAAAGCAGGCCAGAATAGCAGAGGAAAGTCTGTCAGATCTTGAAAGTAATGAGAAACAGTGGCAGACTCAGGCTGAACTGCTGTCCGATACGGATAGCCGCATGATTATTTTACAAGGAAAGCAGCGAGATATTAAAGGTATCGGGGCGGATTTTAAGAGCTGGAAGGATGAAGAAAAGGATTGCTTCAGCCAACAGAGGTGTGCTGAAGAAGCAGACAAGGTCTATGCTGATGCTAAAGACAGATTTAATAAGGAGAATACGGCTTACATACAGGCCTATAATGATTTCCTTGATGCGCAGGCTGGTTTCCTTGCAGAGAAACTGCAGCGGGGAGAACCTTGCCCGGTCTGTGGTTCGACCATACATCCGCATCCTCATCAGGCAGAAAAATCGGCATTGACCAAGGAAGAATTGAATATATTGTCTGAGAGTGTACGTGAACTTCAAGAAGGACAGGCGGCGGCAGCGAAAAAAGCTGGAGAGGCAAAAGCAATGCTGGATGCAAAGGAAAAAAATTGCATACAAATTTGGGAAAAACTTCGGCAGAAAGTAATTGCATATAGCCGTGATGAGATGGGTGAGTTGGACAGTGAAGAGATTCAAGGTCTGATTGAGACTTGGAAGAAAGCGCTGAAAGATGAAGAGAAACAGCTGCAGAAAGACAAAAAGCAGCTGCAGCAGCTCAAAAAATGGCTGACGAAAGCTGCCAAGGACAAAGAAGAATTGACTGCACAAAAAAATAAAGCAGATAAAATGTTAGCTGATACCAAAGCCGAGCTGGCGGCAGCTCAGGCTGAGTTAAAGAGTACATTTATTTCTACATATTATAAATCTGAAGAAGAAGCCAATCAGTTCATGGAGCAGGCCGAGCAAAGGAAGAAGAATGCAGAAAAGCAATATCATAGCTGTGATAAAGTTGATAAAAAAGTACGATCAGATAAAGAAAAGACAGAGCTAGAAATTGCACAGCATCGACGCGATATTCCGAATTTGCAGGATAAGAGTGATAAACGAAAAGCAGTCTATACCCAGCTGATGGAGGAAAAACAGCTGACGGAGCCTCAATGGAAGTGTGTGACAGAGAGTTATGATAAGGCAGACAGACAGCAGTTTGAAGAAAAAATCAGACAATATCAGAGTAAGCTGAGTGCAGCAAGTAAGCAGAAGGCAGTAGCAGAGAAAGCCATTGACGGCCGTGTGAAGCCGGATATGGAACAGCTTTGTTCTGAACGAAATGTAGCAGAAGCGGCATGGAAAAAAGAACAGGCTCTTTATGAGCGCTATGCAGAAATGTATAAAACCAATCATCGGGTTTGTGAAGCGTTGATGCCGAAGATGGCTGAACGAAGCAAAATCATGGAAGAACACAGAAGACTGGATGATTTGTACAATTTGTTAGCAGGCAAAGTGACGGGAGCCAGAATGGATATCGAGACGTATGTGCAGCGATATTACCTTGAGAGAATTCTGTATGCCGCCAATAGGCGTTTCGGTGAAATGTCTGCTGGGCAGTTTGAATTGCGGATGTGTGATATCACGAAGGCGGGTGAAGGAAGAAACAGGGGACTGGATTTGATGGTTTATTCCAACGTCACCGGCAAGGAGAGGGAGGTTCGCACTCTTTCCGGCGGAGAGTCGTTTATGGCGGCATTGTCGCTGGCGCTTGGCATGGCAGATCAGATCCAGCAGAGTTCATCGGCCATTCATCTGGATATGATGTTTATTGACGAAGGATTCGGCTCATTGGACAGCCAATCAAGAGATCAGGCAGTTCGGGTATTGCAGCAGATGGCAGGAGGATCGAAGCTGATAGGTATTATTTCACATGTGTCTGAGCTGAAACAGGAAATAGAAGACCAACTGATTGTCAGCAAAGATGAAGAGGGTAGTTCAGCCAGATGGCAGATCAGCTGACAGCAGGGGCAGTGTTATGCTTATTTGGACGGCAATCCGGTGAATGTATGTGATTAATGATACCTATATTTATACGGGGCATAACTTGAATTGACAGCAGGAGTATGTTAAAATTGGATTAGCTATAGTAAGTTTGTGCATCACAGATGAAGGCTGTGGTGCATTTTCATGTATAGAGACGGAATGTACAAAAGCCGATTGCCGCACTTGTTGATGTGGATGTAATACAGGGAGATAACAAATGGATGCAGGGATAAAGGAGACAAAAGAACAGGCATTAAAGGAAATGGAGCTTTTTAAGACGGTATTTGACGGTGTACGTCTGCTGAATATGCATGCATTAGAACTGATCGGAAAGGGACTGGGTTCCTATTCCCTTACAGAATCGGAGCAGAAGTTTGATTTCTGGGAGAAAGAGCATCCGTGTGACAACGACAGCTGTATTGTGCTGCAGGCTCTGAGGGATAAGGACGTTCATACGAAACTGGAATATATCGGATCTCAGTTGTACGAAGTGACCGCACGCTATATGGAAGTCGAAGGAGAACCATATGTTCTGGAACTTGTCAAACGGATGGATGATAACTATATGATTGATGAGAAGCAGCGTGAGAAACTGCTGAGACATTTCGGCGGTTACCATGAACAACTGTACAAGGATGCTTTGACAGGGGCTTATAACAGAAGGTATTTTGAAGAGAAGATCCGTAAGTCGACGGTATCAGCCGGAGTAGCCATGATCGATTTGGATGATTTCAAGTTGTATAATGATTCATTTGGCCATGATACCGGTGATGTTGTGCTGATTACTTTTGTCAATATTATCAAAAACTGTACCCGAAAGACAGATATGCTGATTCGTTATGGCGGTGATGAATTTCTGCTGATTATGCCGGGCATCAAAGAACAGGATTTCAAGAACAAGCTGCTTCAGATCCTGGAGGAGGTCCGCAGAGCAGATGTGCCGGGGCATGGCGGTCTGAGATTGTCAGCCAGCATCGGCGGTGTTTTGTCAAACGGCAGTGTGATCGAGGATGCTATTGGAAGAGCGGACAAGCTGATGTATCAGGCCAAGAATCGCAAGAATATGGTCGTTACGGAGGATAACCTGGTGGCGGATGGTATCAAGAAAGGAATGCTGCATGACCGTGAGAAAATCAGACAGTTGATTCTGATCGTGGATGATTCGGAACTGAATCGGGCGCTGCTGTCAGAAATGCTGAAGGATGATTTCAGAATCCTGGAGGCTTCCAACGGACGGGAATGTCTGGATGCACTGGAACAGTACGGTATGGGTATTTCACTTGTTCTGCTGGATATCAATATGCCGGTGATGGATGGCTTTGAAGTCCTGGTCCAGATGAACCGTAATCACTGGATTGAAGATATTCCTGTTGTTATGATATCCAGTGATGATACAGCGTCCAACATTAAGCAAGCATACGATATGGGCGTTTCTGATTATATCCGCAGACCTTTTGATGCCCAGGTTGTTTTCCGACGTGTCGTCAATACAATCAAATTGTATGCGAAGCAGCGTCGCCTGATTACTCTTGTAACAGACCAGATTGATGAGAAAGAGAAGAACAATCAGATCATGATCCGGATATTGAGACAGATTGTTGAGTTTCGTAATGGTGAGAGTGGGCTCCATGTTGAGCACATTAACATATTAACAGGTCTGCTTCTGGAGCGTCTTGTTCAGAAAACAGATCATTATGATCTGACATGGTCAGACCAGTATAGGATCACATTGGCATCAGCCCTGCATGATATCGGCAAGATTGGCATTGATGACAAGATTTTGAATAAACCGGGCAGATTGACGAAAGAAGAATTTGAGATTATGAAGAGTCATACGCTGATCGGCGCATCGATTCTTGAGAATCTTGGAGCGTATCAGGAGGAACCGTTGCTTAAGGCAGCTTATAAAATCTGCAGATGGCATCATGAGCGATACGACGGCAAAGGTTACCCGGATGGCCTGCGGGGAGATGAAATTCCGATTTCTGCACAGGTTGTTTCTGTAGCGGATGTGTATGATGCGCTTGTCAGTGAACGTGTCTATAAGAAGGCAATCTCGCATGAGAAGGCTATTGAAATGATCCTGAATGGTGAGTGCGGTGTATTTAATCCGATATTGATGGAGTGTCTGGTGGATATCAAGGATAAGATACATAAAGAGAGTCAATTGGAGGTATTGAGATGACGCTAAAAGAAGCTTATGAATCTGTAGAATCGAATTATGATAATGTATTGAAGCGACTCGGAAGTGAAGGGATGATCAAACGTTTTGCAGTTAAATTCATCGATGATCCGACGTTCGGAGAATTGAAGAATGCACTGGCAGCAGGAGATGGCGAAAGTGCTTTCCGTGCCGCACATACAATGAAGGGCATTTGCCTGAATCTTGGATTCGACAAGCTCTATGAAGTGAGTGCGGCTTTAACTGAACAGCTGCGCGGATACGAAATTACCGGCAGTGAAGCCGTGTATCAGCAGGTTGTTGAACAGTATGACCGTCTGATTGCTGCAATTAAGGCGATTGATTAAAGGACGTTGATTGATGATTGATTGAGGCAATGAATGTGTCAAAACAATAGAGAATAGAGCAGCGGTACACATCGGAAATGATGAATGGCGCTGCTCTATTTTCTATTGTTTTTATTTTAAACAAAAGGCCGGACCACACCTTTAACTAAAGAATGCTGATAGTTAAGAACAGCAGATTCTGTTACCTGATTTGGCCAGGCTTCAATGACTTTATCATCGCCAAGGTAGATGGCAGAATGAATGACGGTACCTTTTTCATTGCAGTAGATAATGATGTCGCCGCGCTTGCGTTCTTTGTAATCCACATGTTTGAATTTAGAGGAGGCCCAGATATTTGCGGATTCATATTCATAACCCGGTGAGGCATGCCGTACAGGATTGATCGGACTCATATCGATACCGGCGGCATAAAGGGCCTGCATAATGAGACCGCTACAGTCGATGCCAAGCCCCGGTGCACCGGATGCGCCGATGATATAATTATCCCCGAGATAGTCATAGGCTCTGCTGATCATGGCTTCAATACAGGCAGTCCGACTGCTGGTATTGTCTATACGAAGCGGTGAAACATAGGCACCGAGGGTGTACCAGTCATCCTCAGAAAGTCCCATGGCCAGCCATGTACTCAGATCGACTGTGCCGGTGGCATTCAGACCATGCTGAGCTTGAAAATCAGCAACTGCGTCGGCAATTTCAGATGTATAAAGGGCACCGTTCATACCAACAGCATTGCCTAGCCCCAGTGTCTGGATCACTTTGGCTGTTTTTAATCCCTCATAGCCCTCAGACAATTCATAGTCACCGCCGGATAAGGAAATACTGTCCCGAATCTGGGAATACTTCAGTGGATTCTGGTAAATGCGGTTTCCCAGAACTACTTCATGGGACAGAAACTGTTCGTATACCATCAAACCGCCCGAGCAAACAACAACCACTACAAGAAACAACAGAATAATTCGACGCCTTAAAGCCCTGCGTCGGGCCTTCTTCCTGGCTCTTTGCCTTTTTAAACGCTTTTGCCGGAGCTGTTCTCTGACGATTGATTCATCAACCAGAGCAGCTCCATCCTCAAAAGCCAGTTCAGTATATAACCCCTTAATATTTCTGCTCATAATTATTATCCCCCTATTACATGATGTTGGGGTCAAAAGGTATTTTGACCCCTTTGATACCAGATTGCTACGTGCTTTGCACTTTCGCAATCCTCAAAAATATTCGTAGACCGATGAGTTTCGCATGCCATATCCAATGAACCTAATAAAAAAATACCATTCCCCTGCATCAAAATTGTATCGCTTTTATTGATTATTACGTTTTTAGAAAAAAATTCTGACATGCTCTTCTCTATTTTTTCATTATTTGTTATACTATACCGTATATTAGGGAACCGGATGAAACACGCTTTGCGAGTTTCATCCGGTATCGCGATATTTGGCAAGGTGCCATGCGAGCATGGGCTTTGCCTCATTATTCGCGTAAAATATTTACTGATTTAATGTGATAAAGAAATCGGTGAATACGGGAAAGAATGTATGTGATAAATAAAAGCAGATAGAATGTAAGATGCGGGGAATCTTGCGAGCAAGATCCTTTTATATAAAAAATGATATCTGCTGTACTGTTTAGATGAGACTGGAGGAATGAAGATGGCAATCACAGATGAAACAATAGAATATGTAGCCGCACTGGCAAAGCTTGATCTGACAGATGAAGAGAAAGAGCGTGCCAAGAAGGATCTCGGCAATATTATCGGCTATGTGGATACAATGAATCAACTTGATACAACAGGTATCGAGCCGATGTCTCATGTATTTGCCTATCATAATGTTTTCAGGGAGGACCTTGTGACAAACGGACCGGACAGAGACAATATTCTGGCCAATGCCCCTGAAGAGAAAGACGGCGGTTTCAAAGTGCCGAGAACGGTTGAATAGCGAGGAGAGAAACAGATGGAGATCACAGCATTAACAGCCCTTGAATTGGGAAAAAAGATTAAAGCGGGCGAAGTGACGGTGGAAGAAGCTGTTAAAGCCCAGCTTGAGAAGATAAAAGAACGGGATAGCGTGTATAACTGCTATGTGACAGTGATGGAAGAAGAAGCCTTAAAGCGTGCGGCGGAAGTACAGAAACAGATCGATGCCGGTGAACTGAAGGACTCACCGTTGGCCGGTGTACCTGTGGCAATCAAGGATAATATCTGCACAAAAGGTGTCCTGACTACATGCAGTTCGAAGATTTTGAATAATTTTAAGCCACCTTATGATGCGACAGTGATTGAGAAACTGGAAGCGGCAGGGGCTGTTATTATTGGTAAGGTTAATATGGATGAGTTTGCCATGGGAAGTACAACAGAGACCTCTTATTTTGGCCCGACAAAGAATCCGTGGAATACGGAACGTGTACCGGGTGGCTCTTCAGGCGGTGCGGCTGCAGCTGTAGCGGCTGAGGAAGCATGGTATGCACTGGGATCTGATACCGGTGGTTCTATTCGTCAGCCAAGTTCTTTCTGCGGTGTCACAGGTCTGAAACCGACTTACGGCAGTGTTTCACGATATGGTCTGATTGCCTATGCATCCTCATTGGACCAGATTGGACCGATCGCAAGAAATGTTTCCGATTGTGCGGCAGTTTTTGAAGGCATTGCAGGTTATGATGCCAAAGACAGTACCAGTGTGAAGATGGATGATTATCATTTTACGGAAGCCCTGGTGGATGATGTGAAAGGACTCCGTATCGGTATTCTGAAGGGGTATCTGGGTGAAGGTCTGGATCCGGAAGTGAAAGAAGCTGTTTTGGCAGCAGCAAAGACACTGGAAGCAAAAGGCGCCATTGTGGAAATGTTTGATATGGATATGGTGGATTATGCGATCCCGGCTTACTATGTCATCGCTTCGGCAGAAGCCAGCTCCAACCTTTCCAGGTTTGACGGTGTGAAATACGGTTACCGGACACCGGACTTTGAGGATCTTCAGGATGTTTACAAGAAAACCCGTGATGAGGGCTTTGGTATGGAAGTCAAGCGTCGAATGATGATCGGTGCCTTTGTATTGAGTTCCGGTTATTACGATGCTTACTATATTAAAGCGCTTCAGGTCAAAGCACTGATCAAGAAAGGTTTTGACGATGCATTTGCAAAATATGATATGATCCTGGCGCCGGCAGCACCGACGACAGCACCG
>OLPU01001173.1_pt1 | contig 20351 bp, 25 predicted proteins | sample 1673111 | NCBI WGS metagenome assembly OLPU01 (sample SAMEA3136755, study PRJEB25190) | human gut metagenome | reverse complement strand
TTTTTTTAATTAACTATTTTTATATCTTAATCACATATCTTATTAGTAATGATTAAATATTATAGTAATTGACAATAGTAATTATTATTTTAATTAATTGTTTTAAAAATACATGGACAGGTGATTATCATGAAAATAAGTGAAATAATGACAGAAAATGTTCAGGCAGGATCAGTTCCAGGGACAGTCAGTAGTATCTATGAAATTTTAAGAGAAGAGAAATTATCTGGTGTACCAATTGTTAAAAAACATACAGGAGAACTTGCAGGAGTAATAACAAGATCTGATCTTATTAAAAATCCTGATGAAGATCAAGTTGCAATGATTATGTCAAGAAATCCTATAACTGCAGCTCCAGATGAAGATGTAAATTCAGTTGCTCGTAAAATGATTAATAATAATATTCGTAGAGTACCAATTACTGTGGATAATAAATTAGTGGGAATTGTAACTTCGGCAGATATAACTAATAAAGCATTATGGAAGATTAATAATACTGAACCTGTTGAAAAATATATGGTACGTAATGTCCCAACAGTATGGGATAAAACACCATTACCTATAGCATATTCTATTACTAACTTCTTTAATTTTAAGTCAGTAATATCATTAAATGATGATGGTAAAGCATCTGGTATTTTAACAGAAACTGACTTTATTAATGAAAGTAGGGTTGTTGAAGAACAAACTATACATAACAGTTCAGTAAGTACTGAGGGAGATAAATGGACATGGAATAGTCAGAGTGTAATGTATATTTTAAAAAATAGATTACAATTTTCTGATAAAATAGTTAAAGATGTTGCTGGAGATAAATTAGTATCTGTTACTCGTAAAACTTCTGTTAAAGAATGTGCGAATATTCTAAGGCAATATAATATAGAACAAGTTCCTGTATTGAATATGGCTGATGAACCAATTGGTCTTGTAAGATCAAGTGATTTAATGCGTGCTATGATTCAATAATTTAAATTATTATTTTATTAAAAGAAGAATATAGTAGATTATATTCTATATTTTTCTTTCAATTGAAGGTAGAATTTTATTGAATTTATCAATAAAGTCATTAGTTTCAGGCATACTTATTTTACCATTATCTTCAATAGTTATATCCTCATAGTTTATGGTTTTTGAATTTAATTTACTTTCTTCTCCTAGTTTTGTATTTTCAATTATATTTTCATAAGTTCTTTTTAAATCTATGTTATATGGTAATTTATAGAAGTATATGTTATTATCTATGTTATATGTGAGTTTTGTTTTCATATATCCTGTTATGTCTAATAATACCTTTTTAAAACCTAATTCTTGAAGCTTGTCTCTTATATTTTTTATTAAATTCTTATCTAGTACTTCAAGAGGTTCATCTATTGATATTGTTGCAGTATATGAATCAAATCTAACTCGGATATTTTCTTGTTTTATGTATTTTTTTAGATATGTTTCAGCTTCATCTATTAATTTAAATTTTTCCATGCTTACTTCTTCATTTGTTTTTACTCTAGTTGCAAGACATGTTGTGTTATGGGAGTATGTGAGATTTAAGTATTTTATCATATTAAATACATCATTTTTTGTTATACCACATTCTATTAGGGGACTTGTCATGTTGTATGTTTTTCTTACTAAAATTCCAGGTCTATCTTCAAGAAGGTCTGTTAGATTGGTTCCTTCTAAGAAATAATCATATTCATTAAAATAGGATAGTTCTTGGATTTTTAAGTACATTATTTTTCTACAGTTATAACAGCGTTTTTGGTTGTTTGATATGAATTCTGGGTTTTTTAGAAAGTTAACATTTATTACGTCATGTTTTAAATTTAATTCTTTTGCTTTTTCTTTTGTATAATTTATAAAGTCTTTTGGCATCATGTTATTGTCTATTGTAACAAGTACTGAATTGGGACTTACTTGTGATAAAATGTATGCTATGAGTGTACTGTCTGAACCAGCACTAAATGCTAGTATTGATTTTTTATCTTTCAAATATTCTTTTAATTTCTCTATCTTCTCTTCTCATACTCTTTTCTCCTAGTCAATAAGATTGAAATGTTTTAATCCTTTTAAAATTCCTTCTTTTTCAACATCATCACAAATATAACATGCATGTTGTTTTACTTCATCACTGCCATTTTCCATCACAATAGGATAACCTACGACATCTAACATTTCAATATCATTATGTCCATCACCAAAAGCCATTAATTCTTCTTTTTGATAACCAAAATGTTTTGAAACAGCTTGAATAGCCGCTGCTTTCCCACCTGTTTTGGGAACAATATCATAGGCATAGTCATGCCATTTTGTGACTTTGACATGTTTGGTATTTTTTATAATTTCTTTTATTCCTTTTTCATCTACATAAGGATCTACTTGGTAAATGTTATCTATATTGATTTGATTACTTATTGGTGGAATCATTGTTGAAATAGATGCTTGAGCATCTATGACTCTTTGATTTACATGAGTAATATACATTTGATTGCTTTCAATAAATAAACAAGGATAATTATTTTCTTTTACAATCTTTACAATTTCTTTTAAATCTTCTTGAGGTATTTTATTATCATAAATAATTTGTGAACCTATTGTACAATAGCCACCATTTAATAAAAGATAGCCATCAAATTCAAACTGTTCAACAAGTTTTAATTCTTCTAGCTCTAACATATGTCTTCCACTGGCTATAAACAATTGAATTCCTTTTTTCCTTACTTGTTTTAATCCTTCAATCACTTCTTTTTTTATAGAAGGTCTTTTCCCTGAAATCAATGTTCCATCAATATCTAAAAATATCGCTTTAATCATTTTCATCACCTATCTTTAATCATAAAGATTCAAAATAAACTAAGCAATAGAATTTATAAAAAAGATATATTGTTACAAAAAAATAAAATATTTCTTTTTTCTAAGTAATAATGTAACTTATCTCTCTTTAATATTATCAAATTTTGTTTTCTTAAAATAAATAAAGATCATTACTAAAGAAATCATTGTAGATAATGGGGCTGCAATTCCCATATGGAATAATGTTACGTTTGGTATTTTAGAAAATAATAAAGTTAAAGGAATTCTTCCAACAAAAGTTGCTACTAAACTATGTACCATCGTAAAGACAGTTCTTTCGTAACCATTTAAATACCCATTAATACAGAATAAAAAACTTGTAAGTAAACAATCAATAGAATACGTTTTTAAATACAAGACACCATTTTTAATACCATCTTGATTATTGGTAAAAATACGCGTAAGTATTGTTCCATCGATTTCACAAATCGTTGTTACAACAATTGCGAAGGCAAGAGATATCATGATTGCATACTTTAATGTTTGTTTAGCACGCTTATATTGTTTAGCTCCTACATTTAAAGCGATAAGAGAAGCTAAAGCACTTCCTAAGGCAATGGCTGGTAACATTAAAAATTCCATTAATTTTCCAACAACACCTAAAGAAGCAGAAGCAATTAAACCCATTTGATTAACAATAATCGTAATAATTAAAAATGATATATTAACAAGTACACTTTGTAATTCCAAAGGAAAACCTATTTGCATTATCTTTTGAATATATTTTGAAAAACAAATATCTTCTTTATAAAAGAATAACCAATTCCTTTTTTACATAAATAAACTAATGCAAAGAGAAAAGAAAATCCTTGGGCTGATACTGTCGCAATGGTAGCCCCTTTTGTTCCCATATGAAAATATCCTATTAAAACAATATTAATCATACATGCAATAAAAACAAATAATAAAGGCGTTTTACTATCCCCTAAACCTCTTAATATACTACTTACTACATTGTATCCTACAATAAAGATAATCCCCGCTGAACAGATACTTAAATAGCTTTTAGTAGCTTCGATAGCTTCTTTTGGTGTATTCATTAAAAGCGTGATCTCGTTATTAAAAGACAACATGACAAAAGTTAAACCCAAGGCAATGATTAAAAATAAAACAATAGCCCCACCAATGATCTTTGATAAATCACGATAAGATTTACTTCCTAGGTATTGTCCTAATAAAACCGTAACCCCTGTAGTAATTCCTAAAATAAGATTAGTAATTAAAGCCATCGTTTGACTTCCTATCGAAACCCTAGAAACATCAAAGGTATGTCCAAATTGTCCTACAACAAATAAATCTGCCGAACCATATAATACTTGTAATAAGTTTGAAAACATATATGGCAAGGCAAATATCATTAATGCTTTAAAAGTCTTTGTTCCATAATTTCCTCATAAAAAAAACTGGATAAGGTCTAAACCTTATCCAGCATTGTCTTCAATACCCTCTGGTGCTTCTATCTTATCATTTGTATCTTTATTGTCAAGTAATTGAAAAGCTTTTACAACATCTTGATAACGAGAAATAATATAATCATAGTTTTCTTTTTGATGTGGTAAAGTACATCCACTACAATCTTTAATATTTCCTATCATTTTATAATGACCTTTACAATCTTTTAAAATATATAATGGGCAATAACAAAACAAACAATTAATTTCATCTAATTGATGACAAGGATAATACTCACATTGTTTATGACTAAAGAATTTATAATGATCTGACATAGACTTTATACTCTGTATTTTGAATAATAACTTGATCATTTAAATCATAAACAACTTGTGACATCACATATTCACCACCATTAATATAGATTTCAAAAACATGATGATCATAATAAAGTTCAATATCATAATGTCCTTCTAATTTTGGTGAAACAACATCATTGCATACTTTATTAGCTTGAATAGAAACTTCTTCTCTATTTAAATGGAGACAATCATCTTGGATATCAATTTTAAATCCACCTAGATTTAAAGAACTATCTTTATTAAATGTTGTCTTTAATTGGAATGGTTGATCAAATGAAATTTCTTGAACTTCATGATTAAATGAGTTTTTTATTTCAGGATACAATTCTTGAATGATTTTACCATCTTTTTCATGTAGAATTCTTGGCATGATAAACATTCCAATCCATTCTTCCCCTTGAACTGGTTTTCTCATTCTAAGCCATCCTAGTAATAATCTTTCATTATCTTTAGATAAAAATGTTTGTGGGGCATAGAAATCTAAACCATGATCTAAGTAAGGCCAATCACCATGATCTTTAATAGTAAGAGTATCTTCATCAAAATCAATCGGCATATAACGCGCATTACTATTTGGTTTTGGTGGTTGATCCGTATTTTCTGGTGAGAAAATCATAAAGAATTGATCATTGATTTTAAAAACATCTGGACATTCCCACATATTTCCAATAGTTGGTTCTTGATAGCTGTTTTTATATTCAAAATGAATTCCATCTTCACTTTCATAGAAAAGTGCTTTTCCACAGTAGTCATTTTCATAAGCTACTTTACTCCCAATAACCATGGCATATTTTCCATCTTGTTTTTTCCATACTTTAGGATCTCTGGTATGACGATAATCTCCAATATAAGCTTCTTGAATCATGGGAATGATTTGTTTTTTATTTTTAACATTATCAAAATGAATTCCATCACTACTTACAACGAGTGCTTGTGAGGCTCTTAAATCATCATCACTATATTGATTATGTACATTACTTGGATTTTCTTTAGCGTATTTAATAGCTGTATAATAAAGATAAAGTTGGCCATCGATTTCAATTGCTGATCCTGAAAAACATCCATTTCTATCAAAATCTTTAGATGGATATAAAGCAATTGGAAGATGTTCAAAATTGACAAAATCTTTTGTAATAGCATGTCCCCAATGCATTGTTCCCCATTTATTATCATATGGAAAATGTTGATAAAAGATATGATAGTTTCCTTTATAATAAATAAGTCCATTTGGATCATTGATCCAATGATAAGGTGCTGTAAAATGTAATTTTGGTTTCATAGTCTTCCTCCTTGTTTTAACGTCTTTATTATACAAAAAAAACAATGCTTACGCATTGTTTAATAGTTACCTTTTAAAATTTCTTTTATCTTTAAAATAACACCATCATTTTCATTACTATCAATCACTTGATAAGCAACCTCTTTAACAGGTGGCATGGCATTAGCCATCGCATAACCATATTTTACTGTTTGTAACATTTCATAATCATTCATTTGATCGCCAAAGGCTCCTGATTCTTCTGGTTTAATCTTTAAGATTTCTAAAAGATGTGTTAAAGTTGTTCCTTTATTCACATCTTTATAAAAGATATCAAACCAAACATTACCTGTTGTTACTAATTTTAAATGTGGTTTTAGTTGTTTTTGAATCTTTTCAATTCTTTGTTCCATTTGATCATCAAAGCTTGCAATAGAGAATTTTAAGATATCATCTTCAATATCATCATAGCTTTCTACAAATTGAACATTTTTCATAAACAATGAAATAAAATCTTTTTTATCTTCAAAACTTTTAGAAATATAAGCATGCTTGTCTCCTGAAACGACTAGCATACATTCTTGATCTTGTTTTAAAATGTCTAAAATTTCTTTAGCATCTTCTTTCTTTAATGCTTTTTTATAAAGTGTTTTTCCTTGATAAACAATCTTTGTACCATTTTCACAAAGATAATAAAGATCATTTTTTATTTCTTCATCAAATTTACAAGCAAGGGCTTCATATTGATTGCCTGAAGCAATCACAAATTGAATTCCTTGTTTTAACATTTGCTTATATAAATCATTAAATTCTTCACTGTAGGATTTATCATCTCTTAGAAATGTTCCATCCATATCTGTTGCAAGTAACTTCATCTTAACCCTCTACTTATGTATTCTAATTGTAATAACATATTCATCTTCTAAATCTTCTGTTTCTTGTTGAAGTGATGTTCCTGTTTTTTCAATCATTCCAATTGCTTGTTGTAATGTATTTAAAGCAATTTTCACATTTCTTGAAATTGTTTTTTTAACATCGGCTGATGCTTTTTTCTTTTTAGGTTTTGGTTCTTTTTTAATAAGTCTTTCTGTATCAGCTACCGTTAGTTTTTTCTTTAAAACTTCTCTTAAGACTTCTTGTTGTTTTTCTTCATTTAATGAAAGCATTGCTCTAGCATGTCTTTCTGTTATTTGTTTTTGATTTAAAGAAAATTGAACATCATCACTTAATTTTAATAATCTTAATTTATTCGCAATCGTTGATTGTTTTTTACCAACAATATCTGCAAGCTCTGTTTGACTATAACCATATTCTTTAATTAAAGCTTGATAAGCTTTTGCTTCTTCTAATGGTGATAAGTCTTCTCTTTGAATATTTTCAATAATAGCAAGTGTTTGTGTTTGTTTATCATCATAATCTTCAATAATACATGGTACTTGTTTCATATTTAAAGAACAACAAGCACGATATCTTCTTTCACCTGCAATAATTTGGTAAATTCCATTTACTTTTCTTACAACTATAGGTTGTATTAAACCATTTTCTTCAATAGAAGCAGCTAATTCTTCAATTTTTTCTTCATTAAAAACAGTTCTTGGCTGATTCTCATTTGCTTGTATTTTATTAATATCTATATTTTTTAATTTATTATTAAACATGATACCCTCCTACAATGGACTCTTTTTTATTTTAGAAAACATTCTTGGATACTTCTTTGGTGTTTCTTTTACTTTTTTAATAATAATATTACTTCTAAAATCATCATGATTTGCAAGTGTAAAATCATGTGTACTTTCTATTTGTCCACCTAATAATTGAATACCTTTTTTAGCTTCTTTTACTTCTTCTGGTGCTTGTCTTCCTTTTAAAGATAAGAAATAACCATTCTTTTTAACAAGTGGTAAACAAAGTTCATCAAGAATATTTAAACGTGCTACCGCTCTTGCCATCACGATATCAACACTTTCACGATGATCTTTAGCGTATTCTTCTGCACGTGCAGCCACTGCTTGACAGTTATCTAATTCCAGTTCTTTAAATAAATGATTTAAGAAAGTAATTCTTTTATTTAAGGAATCAACGATTGTAATCTTTAAATTTGGGTAAAGGATTTTTAAAGGAACTGAGGGAAAGCCAGCACCAGCTCCTACATCAATCAAGGTTTGATTATTGAAATCATAATCAAAAGCAATCGTAATTGAATCATAGAAATGTTTTAAATAAACATCTTCTTTATCCGTAATTGCTGTAAGATTCATTTTTTCATTCCATTCAACTAAGATTTCATAATATTTTTGAAATTGTTGAAGTTGATGTTCACTTACTTCGATTCCTTTTTCTTTAAGTATATTTTGAAATTCTAATTCATTCATTCTTATTCTCCGTTATATTTTTGTTTTAAATAAATTAATAAAACTGAAATATCTGCAGGATTGATTCCTGATATACGAGAAGCTTGACCAATGGTAAGTGGTCTAATTTCTGATAATTTTTGTTTTGCTTCTAAAGCTAAGTTTTTAACATCTTCATAATCAATATCTTCTGGAATATGTTTTTCTTCCATTTTGATTTGTTTTTGCGCTTGTCTTTTAGCTTTTTCAATATATCCTGCATATTTAATTAAAATAGTAATTCTTCTTCTTTGTTCCTCACTTAATTCAGGTGCATCAATATAAGGTAACATCATATCATAAGTGATTTCAGGTCTTGTAATAAGTTCTTTTGCAGAAACCCCTTCTTTTAAATGTGAAGAATTGTTTTGTTCCAACATTTCATTGATATCATCTTTTGGGGTAAAACGAATAGTACTTAAACGTTCAATTTCATCATAGATCCCTTTCATTTTATTTTGATATCTTTGATATTCTTTATCTTTAACAAGTCCAATTTTATGACTATAATCATAAAGTCTTTCATCAGCATTATCATGTCTAATTAATAAACGATATTCCGCTCTTGATGTAAGCATACGATAAGGTTCTTTTGTTCCTTTAGTAACAAGATCATCAATCATGACACCAATATAAGCTTCATCTCTTTTTAAGACAAGAGGTGCTTCATTTCTTACTTTAAGTGTTGCATTGATACCTGCCATTAAACCTTGTCCAGCAGCTTCTTCATAACCACTTGTTCCATTGATTTGCCCAGCAGTAAATAAGTTTTTAATGACTTTGGTTTCAAGTGATGGCCATAATTGTAATGGATCAATCGCATCATATTCAATCGCATAAGCATATTTTAAGATTGTACAGTTTTCTAATCCTGGTAAAGTACGAATCATTCGTTCTTGGATATCATGTGGCATGGATGTTGAAAAACCTTGTACATAGATTGAATTCATTTCTTTTGATTCAGGTTCTAAGAAGATTTGATGTTGTGGTTTATCTGAAAATTTAACAACTTTATCTTCAATGGATGGACAATAACGTGGTCCAATTCCTTTAACAAGTCCACTATACATTGCACATTTTTCTAAATTATCATGAATGATTTTATGTGTTGTTTCATTTGTATAAGTTAGATAACATGGTGTTTGTTTTTCAATAGGAACATATTCATCTGTGGTAAAACTAAAGGCTAGTTTTGCATCTGTTCCTGGTTGTAATGATGTTTTTGAATAATCTATACTATTGATTTCAACACGTGGTGGTGTTCCTGTTTTTAATCTTTGAATTCTAAATCCGTAATCTTTTAATTTCCCAGATAAGAATTTTGATTCTTTTTGTTGATCTGGTCCACTAGCATGTTTACTATGTCCAACAAGAATTTCTGCTTTTAAATAAGTACCTGTTGTCAGAATAACAGTTTTCGATAAATAAGTTGTTCCATCATCAAGAATAACTCCTTTAACTGTTTGATCTTCAACAACTAAATCTTCAACCATCCCTTCAATTAAATCGAGGTTTTCTTGTTCCTTAACCACTTTTTGCATATAACGAGGATATGCTTTTTTATCAGCTTGTGCTCTTAAAGATTGGACTCCTGGTCCTTTTGCGGTATTTAACATTTTCATTTGTAAGTAAGTCTTATCTGCTGTTTTAGACATTTGTCCACCAAGAGCATCGATTTCTCTTACAATGATTCCTTTAGCAGGTCCACCAATAGAAGTATTACATGGCATTGACCCAATATTATTTATATTTGATGTGACAAGTAATGTTTTTAATCCCATTCTTGAAGGTGCTAAACTAGCTTCAATTCCAGCATGTCCCCCTCCGACAACTATTACGTCATACATATCACTTACACTCCCTTTCAATTCTTTTCCATTGTACACCAACATTGCTTTTTTGACGAGGAAAAAAGATGGGTTTCGTACGTTTTATCACTCTTTTTTCATAAAAAAACAGGATTACCTCCTGTTTAAAATCCATTGTTTTATTCTTTGATCTTTTCCTTGTTCTAAAATATAATCGATCACATTCTTTTTAGATAAAACTTTATTAATGAATGATGAATCAATTTCATTTAAAAACTCAATAATATCTTTTTTACATAATTGATTTAAAGCTTTTATTTTCTTTGTATCTTCTCTTTTTCGCTTTGCATCTTTTAAAGGATACCCTATTCCAAAAGGTTCTTCAAACAATTGTTGGAGAGTTGCTTTTAAATTAATTTCACCGGCCCACCCATAGTTAAGACCTAATGGTAAAGAAGCCACATTACCATCATTGATTCTTCCAAATAAATAAGCATCCTGTGGTGTTGGTAAATAGCCACAAATTAAATTTGGTAGACTATTACAAGCAATCATCATTCCTTGTCCTGAAGAACATCCTGTCACTATAAAATCTACCGCTTGGCTTGAAATCAACAAACAAATTTCTAAAGCAATTTCAACATAGGAATAATTTTCTTCATCTTCAAAGCAACCAAAATTAATAACTTCCCCATAATCTTTTGTACATTCATATAAAATAGTATTTTTTTCTATTTGCGACGAAGCTTGAATAACACCTATTTTCATATCATCACCCCACAAAAAAAGTATACCTCATTTGAGATATACTTGTTATCTATTTCCAAAAATTCTTGCCACTACCAACAGATACGATTTCAAATTGTGTATTATTTGACGTACCACCTTTAAAGTATTTGCCAGCTTCTGTTCCATTAAAAATATCAATATGATTTTTCTTAATAGCTCCACCTCTATCAACAACAATACCATACGCTGTTGATTCAATACCTAAATTGTGATTTGTAATCTTAATAATTGTTCCAAAAGGAATAGATGGATCTGCTGCTAAACAATAATAACTTCCACCATTATAACTTAACTTTGCACTATGACTTCCTTTAACACCACTTGTTGGTGATAAAGAAATCCCTGATGATGAAGTTCCATTTCCTCCTGCACAATCGCCACCATAAGTTGTCAGTTTTCCAGTAAAATAAGCCCCAGGTTGAATTGTCCCATGTGCAATAATCGTATCTGTTTTTTCAGTTACAACTTCACTTGATAACAATTCTTTTTTGACAATTTTACCATTTTCATAAGTGACTTTCACTTTATTATTAATTTGTCCTCGTTGTCCTTGTTGAACAACTTCTGTTGTAAATAAATGTAAACCTGTTGTTTCAATCGTTTGAGAATCAACATACTGTATTTCTTCTACTTCTTCTTCGCTAATACGATTGACTTGAAGTAGATCTTTACTTTGTACAATATAAGCCATATCTTTATTGACTGTATCTTTAGTTCCTAAGTTTACATCTAATTCTTTTAATACATTTTTAACAGTATCTTGTCTAACTAAATAATCTTTAGCTTCTTGACTACCATCTTGATACTGAATTTCAATAGTTTCTTTATAACCTTTAATTTCTTGAGTTGCGCCTGATGTAACAGTTGTAGCCATAACCATTACATAGACAATCATAATCATTAATACCCCTTTCAGTCGGGGGTCTGCATCTGAAATGATTTGTTTAATTGTTTTCATTAATTTTCCTCCTATTTAATGCCAAATACTTTTTTAGCATTAAACGTTGTCTGACTTGCAACGCTTTCTATCTCCATGTTCTTTAGCTTCGCTATTTCCTGGGCAATATACACAACATTTGCAGGCTCATTTAAACTACCACGATATGGATGTGGCGTTAAATAAGGACAGTCGGTTTCAATTAATGCTCTAAACCTATTTTTTCTGCCACATCTTTAGGAACTCTTGCATTTTTAAAAGTGACTGGTCCAGCTAAAGAAATATAAAAACCTAAATCAATAAATCTTTTAGCCATTTCCACTGATCCACTATAACAATGCATAATTCCTGGATGTCCATTTCTTTTAAGCACTTCATAAGTATCTTCATAAGCATCTCTGCAATGAATAATAATTGGTTTTTGATGTTTTTTAGCAAGATCAACTTGTTGTTGAAAAATTTCTTTTTGTCTATCGCTAGGAACATCATCCCAATAATAATCCAATCCAATTTCACCAAGTGCTACGACCTTTGGTTCGTTTAAGTACTCATCGATGATTTGTAAATCTTGAGTAGTTGTGTTTAAACAGTCATTAGGTCCAATACCTACAGCAGCATAGATAAAGGAATGCTCTTTAGCAATTTCAACTGCCTTTTTGGAAGACTCAAGATCATACCCTACAACAACCATCATTTCTACTTGATTGTCTAAAGCATGTTTAATAAATTCATCTCTATTTTCATATAATTGTTCACTATTTAAATGACAATGTGTATCAAAGTACATAAATCTCACCCCGGTGAATACTAACAAAATATCTTTATTTTGTCAAATTTCTAAAAAAATACTCCTATTAGAAAATATTTTTTCTTCATTTTATCAACACTTTTTTGAATGAATAAAAATGTATCTTGTCAATTTTTAGGATTTAAACAAATATATGCTTATAAATATGGTATTTTATGATATGCTCATTATAATATATGCCCACTTTTTAAATTTATGATACAAAAAAAAGAAATCCCGTAGGATTTCTCATTTCATATTATTCAATACTTATTGTAGAAGTATTTTCAATTTGTTTCATATCAGATTTAGGAACTGATAAACGAAGTACTCCACCTTCATATTTAGCTTTGATATCTTCTTTTGGAATATCTCCTAAATAGAAGCTTCGCGTCATATTTCCAACATATCTTTCTTGTCGGATATAATGTCCATCTTTGTCTTTTTCATCTTTATCCAAGCCTTTACTTGTTGATATTGTCAAATATCCATTTTCATAGTTGACATTGATATCTTCTTTCTTGAAGCCTGGTAAGTCAACATCTACTTCATAAGTCGTATCAGTTTCTCTGACATCTGTCTTCATCATATTTCTTGCATGTTTTCCATATAATGGATTTTTCTTTCCAAAGAAATCTTCATCGAAATCATTAAAGAAATCATCAAATAAGTTTTCTGTAAATAAGCTAGGCATCATCATAAGTCATTTCCCCTTTCAATATAAATGCTTAGTCATTAGCATCGTTACTTCAAGCGGTGTTAACTCTTGAAACTAGGTTCTTTATTAATACCTTTCCTAATTTCTAAATACATTATAGCTCTTACTTTTAGCACTGTCAAGAGATGAGTGCTAAAAATTATAAACTTATACTTAAAATCAACCCAAGGATTCCTACAACCATAAAACATAAAGAGATTCCTGCTGCTTTTTTTCTTTGAATCATTTTTGTTTTTTGATTAGAATCAATAGAATTTATAGGATAGTTTCTTCTTCCTATCAAATAAAGTAATAAACCACTTGAATTATTTCCATTACTTGCGAGTAATCCCCATAGTTTAGGATGTTTTAAACCACGAATTGTGGCATCAATCACCGTTAATTGATAAATTTGATAAACTGTTTCAATTCCCCCAACAAGTGCAATAGCCGCACATATAATCGCTAAAATACTTTTTACTTCCATGATCCGTTCCTCCTTAAATACGTTTAATCATTTGATAAAGCAACAATGATGAACTCACAATAGCAAGACAAAAGATCATCACTAAATAATAACTTTTACTTGGTAAAAACATTCCTAGTGTAACCAATAAGATTACCACAATAATATTTAAGATAATCGCTCTTAATAATTTTTGATTACTTTTAACAACGTTTGTGCTTTCTTGTAAATGTTCCATCATTGCATCGTCCCCTTTCAATAAATCATCAAGACTTATGGAATAAAGGTTGCTTAACTCAATGACACTTATAATATCAGGATAAGATTTTTCATTTTCCCAATTGGATATTGTTTGACGAGAAACATTTAGTTTTTCAGCAATGACTTCTTGAGTCAAATCCCTATTTAAACGTGCCTCCTTTAGTTTTTTACCTATTTCCATATTTTCTTTCTCCTTTCATTTTCATTTTTTCATAATCTATTGATAGAGTCTATCAAACATCTTTTACATAGGACTTTTTTCTTGTCAAAATTATTTGACATAGAAAAAAAGACGCTTTAAAAGGCGTCAAATACTATAAAATAAGTTCAATCATTACTACAACAAAGCATCCAATACAAGCGACTTGAATGAGACTTAATTCTTTATAAGACGCATAAATAATAATGATCGTCGCAACGATTCCAGAAATCAAATGACCTGTTGAATAAAAAATATCTGGGAAGGTCATCGCTGCAAGGACCGTATAAGGAATATAATCCAAAAAGGATTGAATGGTTGGGTTCGTAATTTTTTTATTAATAAAGACAAGTGGTATCGCACGAATAGCATAAGTAATAAGCGACATGATCGCTAAATAAATATAAAACTGTTTATCCATGTGCTTCCCCCTTATTAAATAACACAGCACCTATAAAAGCACTTGCAAGAGCTGAAATCGTCATCGCAAAACCACTTGATAATTGATTGATGATGGGTAAGTAGTAAAAACCTGAACGGATAATAATTGCAAGAGCTACTACTTTAATTATATTTTTATCTTTTTTCATTCCTGGAATAATAATTGCGATAAACATTGCGTATAAAGCAATTGATAAAGCATTACTAATGACCGTAGGTACAATAGAGCCAAGCATTGCCCCTAAGGTTGTTCCAAGCATCCATCCTGCCGTAGAAATTGAAGCAAGCCCAAAGAAGTAAGTCCGACTCACATTTTCTTCAAGCATCGATAAGGCAAAGATTTCATCGGTAATAAAAAAGCTTAAGAGCCATTTATAAATTCCTTTAAACTTTTCATCTACTTTTTGGGAAAGTGAAAGTGACATAAACGCATAACGAATATTCACGGTCAATTCCACGATCGCCATTTCTAAATAGGTCCCTTGTCCTGCAATAATTCCTAGTGAAGCAAATTGCCCTGCTGAAGTAAGATTCAATAGCGAGATCAAAACTGCTTGTATCACACTAAATCCCATTGATACAGCAATCGCACCAAAAGAAAAAGACACAGATAAATAGCCTAAAGCAATTGGTATTCCATTTTTCATTCCTCTTTTTATTTCTTTCATAACGTGTCCATTATACAAAAAAATCCTCGATAACTCTACAATTACCGAGGAATATTTTAGGCAAATTTTTCAACAATTGGTTTTGATACCAATTTATTCCATGTACTAATTAATGGACCTGTTCCAAACATTAAAATAATTGTCGCAATTCCTAATGGTCCACCTGTAATAAACCCAATTAAAACACAAACAACATCTGTCATAATACGACATACTGAATAAGATGGTGACATCACATCTGCCATATAAATAGATAAAGCATCATAACATCCTGTCCAAGATCTGATGTGATATATAAAGAACATCCAAGTGTAACAAATAAAATACCAATCGCTAAAACCACGAATTTCATTGGTAATGAAAATGGTATAACATCTGGTGAAGAAACATTAAATAATTGACAATAAACATTATTAAAGAATTGTACAAAGAAACCGAGTAAAAACATATTAATAATGGCACCAATATTTAAATATTTTAAATTACTTCTACTTAATAAAATTAAAACTAAAAATAAGACCGCATTAATACTTCCTTGAAAAACACCTAAAGGTATATTTAATAAACCACTAATCCCTGTTGTCATTGAGGTAAATGGGTCAATTCCCATTTGTGATATACGACATGTTGAAACACCTATAGCGATAATAATATTTCCAATTAAAGAAATAATTGCTAGTTTGATTGAAAACCTAAATTCCATACTTTCATCCTTTCAAAAGTATTATACTTATTTTTTAATCTTTTAATTTTATTTTCAAACTATGAAAAACTATCTCAAAAATGAGATAGCTTCATAAATCATAAAAATCATTTCTGTATTGATTATAAGAAGAAGGAGAAAGAGTAAGATCCAGGGAATAACCTTTTTAATCATTTTCTATTTTCTTAGGAAAGATAATTGTTGTCTTAAAGAGATCACCATCTACATTCACTTCAAAAGTTCCACCTTGAACCTCCACAAAGCTTTTACAGATGGCAAGTCCTAAACCAGATCCTTCACTTTTACGTGAAGCATCTCCTTGTACAAATCTTTCTGTTAAATCACCTGGATTAGATATTTCATGGGCTGAAATATTTTTGAAAACGACAATGACTTGTTGATTCGTTTCAATGATTTGTAAATAAACTCGTGTATGTTCTAAAGCGTATTTACAGATATTTTGACATAAATTTTCTAAAACACGATATGTTTTTTCACTGTCTAAATGACAAATGATTTTTTTATTTTCATAATCATTTTTTAGATTTAAATGATGATGTTCAAATTGTTCTTGATATTCAAAGAGAACTTGTTGTAATAAGGCATGAATATCTAAATCTATAGGATTTAATTGAATATTACCACTATTGACTTTAGATACTTCAAATAGATCTTCAATAAGTGTTTTTAATCTTTTAGTATTACGATCTAAAATATCAATATATTCATCTTGTTGTTCTTTTGATAAATCTTCATTTTTTAATAAATCAATATAAGAAATAATAGATGTTAAAGGTGTTTTTAAATCATGAGAAACATTACTAATCAATTCTGTTTTCATCTTTTGTGATGCGACTTCCTTACTTACCGCATCTTTAAAACCATCATTGATACAATTAAGTTCATCTTTTAAGGAATTAAATAAACCAAGATCTTGATTGATTTTATCATTAAATTCACCTTGAGCTAAATGATTGGCTGATTGTAAAAGAACTTGATAATCATTGCTTACTTTTGAAAGTAGCTTTTTAGAAATCAACATAATAATGATGGCACAAATCAAAGAAATAAAACATGTAAAAATAAGATAAATACGTGGACTAATATAATAAAGATTTCCTATAATTCCCATAAAAAAATAAACAAATAATAGAATTCCTTCAATACAAATGCCACTGATTAAACCTATTTTAAGAATGATATTTCCTTTTTGATTCTTTAAATCAAATTGTGTTAAGCTTTTAATTTCATCTTTAAAATAGTGATAATCACTACAAACAAGCGTATGTTCTTTAATAAAGTCTTTACCAAAAACAAGAATAGATTTGATATAAAAGATAAAATACATAATCATGGCATAGAAAACAAACCAACCACCTACATTGATAATCGGTTCAATCGCAACACCGGCACCAGCCATTCCTCTTTCTCTTAGCATCCAAGCAAAAGTTCCTTGCCAAGAGGCCCTTAATACTTCTGTCATGCCAGCAAGCCACATTTCAATTAAAATAATATAAATAAAGAACATAAAGAATAATTTAACTTTAACAACTGTTTTAAAAGGTTCAATTTCAATCAGTTTTCTGACTGGCACAAATAACATAAAAATGACAAGAACTGCAACAATGATAAAGACATAGGTTATTAAAACATCAGAAATGGATCCTTGTTTAGAACATAATTGTTCTAAATAACAATTTGTTGGTAATTTTTTAGGTATCGCAATTAATACTTTAATGTTTGTTGGATTATTGATGGTTATTTGATTAATAATATCACTATTACCTTCATCTAAATAATTATTTTTAAAAAGTTGATCAAAGGAAGTATTGTAGAAGGATCCTTCCCAATCGCTGGTTTGATTTCCCTCAAGAGAAACATTTCCATTTTCATCATAATCAATGGTTGTATACCATTGATAGTCATTTAATACTTTTTTATCTTGAGTTTCAAATGCTTTTTTTAAATTCTTTTTAGAATTTGTGAAAAAGATTTTTTCATCTGTTTTATCATAAACATAATATTTGATTCCTTTTGTTTCATGATTATTTTCATCTTCTAAATTATAAATATAATCTTTAAAAACATCTTTTAAAGAATAATCACCATAAACATTTAGTTGATCAATATCATCACCTTTAACATAATAATGAAGTAAATCATAATTTCCTTTTCTTCTTTGAATTCTCATATCTAATAAAATACTTTTACTTGTAAGTATTTCGGTAATTCTACTTCGATTATTATCAAGATCAAGTTTAGCCGAAGTCGTTTTTTCTTTTACCCCATAACTTAAATAAGTGACTAATGAGGCAATAATCAATACAGAAAATAAAAGTATTTTAAGTAATCTGTTTTTATTTTTCATGTTTCCTCCTATTATTTATCAATTTTATATCCAACACCCCAAACAACTTTTAAATATTGTGGTTTTTTAGGATTAATTTCTATTTTTTCTCTTAGATTACGAACATGAACCATCACTGTTTCACTATTAATGGCTTCTTCATTCCAAACACGTTCATAAATATCATCGGCAGAAAAAACCTTTCCCGCATTTTTCATTAATAATTCTAAGATTTTAAATTCGATTGGTGTTACTTTTACCTTTTTGCCATCAACTGAAACAGTTTTAGTATCTACATTCAGTTCAAGACCACCACAAAGATAAATAGAATCACTTTCTTTGGGTGCTGTCGCATCTAAATAACGTCCATAACGTCTTAGATGGGAACGAACACGTGCCATCAATTCCATCGGTACAAATGGTTTGGTAACATAATCATCACCACCTAAATTAAGTCCCATGATTTTATCAATATCTTCTGATTTTGCTGAAAGAAAAATCACTGGAAAATCATATTTTTCCCTTAACTTTGCGACCATTGTTAGACCATCCATACGTGGCATCATAATATCAACAATGGCAAGATGAATTGTTTCTTTTTCCACAATTTCTAAACCTTCAAGGCCATCATTTCCAACATACACATCGTATCCTTGATTTTGTAAATAAATTTTAATTGCATTGGCAATTTCATTGTCATCTTCGACAACTAATACATGATATTTTTCCATTCCCTTTTTAACTCCTTATCTAAGCATTGAAAACAATGCAAAACTAATACATATATAACCTGCATATACACAGCTTATTAAAATGATTTTGTTTATTCTTTCCATCTTCCTCACCTCTTGCCTTAAAGTATAGAGATGATTTATAAATATTTTCTTTTTATATTTCTAAAGATTTTCTTAAGATTAAAACTATCTCTATTGTACATAATCTTTTGTAAAAAAGGAAATCTCTTATAAATATAAGATTATTTGTCTATTTTTACCTAAATTATTAAAATAACTCTTATGTAACATGAGAGTTTGATATAATGAATTTGAGGTGAATACTATGAATAATGATTATTTAAGTATTGGTGAAATGGCCAAAATGAATCATATCACGGTAACAACATTAAGGTTGTATGATGAACTTGATTTATTGAAGCCTGTTTATGTTAATCCTGAGACAAATTATCGCTATTATGATATTAAACAAAATGCACGTTTGGATTTGATTCAATATATGAAAGAACTGCAAATGAATCTTAAAGAAATTAAAGAACTTCTTGATAAAGAAGATATTAATTTAATTGAAGCAATTCTAATTAAAAAAAAGCAACAACTTTCTATACAAATCAATGATTTACAAAGAACTAAAGATGCTATTTCAAGAACGATTTATAGTTTGGAAAGATATCGTAAATCACCCCCAAGCGGGACAATTACTTTAGAATATATTGATCGAAGAAGGATCTATGTCATGCATACTAATATTAATTTCTATGAACATGATTTAAATGTTTATGAATATCTTTTAACCCAATTAAAAAATGATTTGATTGCACATCATTATCCCCAAATTTATTATTGTAATGCGGGAACTTTTCTTAATAAAGAACGATTTTTAAAACAAGAGTTTATTTCAGATCGTATTTTTGTTTTTGTGGATGATCATTTTCCTGAAAAAGAAATACAAGTGATTGAAAATGGAATGTATGCTTGTATTTATCTTGATGATTTTCATCAAGAAATCAATTATGCCAAACGTCTTCTTGATTATTGTAAGATGAATCATCTTACAATATGTGGGGATTATATTTGTGAAGTCTTAAGTGAACTCAGTATTTTTGATCATCATGAACGTTCCATGTTTTTAAGATTACAAGTTCCTGTTTCTTTTGAAAAATAGTTGACTCTCTTCCTGGATAAGAGTCTATGATGTAAGTGAAAGAAATAGGAGGCATGAATTATGGAAAAGATTAAAGTTGTACAATATGGTTGTGGAAAGA
>OLPU01001158.1_pt1 | contig 20497 bp, 13 predicted proteins | sample 1673111 | NCBI WGS metagenome assembly OLPU01 (sample SAMEA3136755, study PRJEB25190) | human gut metagenome | reverse complement strand
TACGGCTCCGCCCCCTCGGTGGAGGCCCTCAGACAGCTGCTGGCGGACCACAACATCCCCGAGGCCGGTATCAGCTGGACGCCGGACATCACCCAGCCGCTGTATGCCGACACGGCCTTCACCGCCGTGCCCAAAACGACGGACAGCGGCGGTGCCCCCACCGTCCCGGACGCCGATATCCCCGCTTCCGGCAGCAAGGACCCTGAGGGCACGCCCTCCGACGATCCATCCGCCCCGGACAGCAGCTCCGGCACCGATCCCACGCCCGAGCCGTCACCGGACACCCTTCCATGACCCACCGCAGAAAGGAGGCCCTCCCGTGCACAAACTGAAAAACCAACAAGGCGCCACGCTGATGATGGCCCTCCTTCTGCTGCTGGCGGCCAGTATGGTCAGTGCGGTGATCCTCACCGCCGCCACCTCCTCGGCCCGCCGTCTGGAGAATGACCGGGCTGCCCGGCAGGCGTATCTGACGGTCAGCTCCGCGGCCCGTCTGCTGCGTGATGATATCCTGAACGCCTCCTTTGTCCAGGAGACGGTGAAGACCACCTATACCAATGACACCTCCACCGAAACGAGCCGCGAAACGACCTCGCCCACCGGGTTTACGGCCGCATGGCTCAAGGCCGGCAAGGCCGCCGTGGACAGGGACAGCGGCAAGAGCTTTACCGACACCATCACCCTCTCCGTGGACGGGCTGGATGATGTCTCCGCCGTCTTTACCATGGCGCCCAATTACGACATCACCATCGTCCTGCACCTGGCCGACGGCGGCGACAGTGACTGCCGCCTGGTGCTGACGCTCCGCGAAAACAAGGCCGATCCCACTATCAGCACCGTCAGCGGCGGCGATCTCTTGGTCCGCGACGTCACCACGACCACGACAACGATCTCCTGGTCGCCGGACAACGCCACCATCGAAAAGGAGGCGGTCGTATCAAAAAGCTGAACAGCACCCGCGGCGAAACACTGGTAGAGACGCTGGTCTCCATCCTGATCATCGTATTGACCTTCGTGTTTCTGACCACCGCCGCCGTTTCCGCCGCCAAGATCAACGCTAAGGTCCGTTCCGCCGACATCTCCTTCCACTACAGCAGCGCGGTGTCGAACGGCACCGCTGCCCTGACCGCCTCCGGCGGCGGCACCCGCAGCGGCCGCACCACCGTGCAGGTCTATGAGGACAACGGCTGCCTCTATTACGAGGAGGTCACGCCATGAACAAGCTTCGTGACCGCCGCGGCTTCACCCTGACGGAGCTGCTGTGCGCCGTTCTCATCGTCCTGCTCGTCAGCGCCCTGCTGACCGTGGGCGTCCGCTTCGCCGGCCGCACCTACAACAGCTCCATGCAGCTGTCCGAGGCCCGGGAGCTGTGCTCCACCCTTACCAGCGTTATCAGCGACAAGCTGCGCTTCTGCGGCACCGTGACCCCCGGCGCGGACGGCAGCCTGGACCACATCTTCATTCAGGATCTGGGCAGCGTGGAGGGCGAGGGCGCCGCCTTTCAGGTGGATGCCGACGGCCAGCTCACCCTGCTGGAGCGAACCGTTGTAGAGCGTGTCGTCGAAGATGTTGACCTGCACCGTGCCCTGCTGCGTGCCTTCCAGAATCAGGTATTCGTCGTTGATCTCCGTAATCTGGCCGCAGAGCGTGTCAATTTCCTCCGCGCCGTCCTCCGTCTCCGTCGTCTCCGTCTCTTCGCGCAGCGCGTTCGCCGTTTCCGTCTCTTCATTCGGCGCGCTCGTCGTCGTCTCCGGCACGGCCGTTCCTTCCGGCGTCGCGCCCTGTTTTTTGTCGCTCGCGCCCTTCACCGCAAAACCGATTCCCAGAACCACCAGAATCGCCGCCGCGAGAATCATCCACTTTTTCATATTGTCGTCCTCCTGAATGTCTTTTTGAAGTCGAACCGCTTTGTTCGATATCATTTAGACGGATGATGCGGCAAAAAAGTTCCCGGCTTTCAGAAATTTTTTTCGGAAAATTTCGAATACCCCAAAATACCGACCGTCTGCGTGGTCGGCGCGAAGGCTCGCCCGTTCCACGCCAGCGTCGTGATGAAGTCTCCCAGCGCGTCCGCGTGATACAACCCGCTGATCTTCTGCCACGCCACCAGCTCCAGCAGCCCGTCGCGGTTCACGTCCGCCGGGTAGAGCAGGCTCACGGGATCGACGAAGCCCGTCTGCGGCTGCCTGAGCACGCCGTTTTCGTCGTAGAGCTGCGCGAGATAGTCACCGTCCTTCCCCGCCAGATCAATGAAATACGCCATGCCCGTGTTTTCGCTCTCCGCCCGAACGACGTATTGATCGAGGTACTGCACCCGGTATCGCATCCTCTTGGCGTATTGCTCGCTGTCAAACACCGTCTGATACGCGCCGTTTTGGTACGCGACGACGCTGTACAGCCCCACCGCGCCGCTCGATCCCGTTTCCAGCGCGATCAGCGCATCCACCCGGTCGCGCGCCGTCATGCTGCCCAGCACCAGCTGCGGATCATAGCCGCCGTCGTGCGCCAAAGGGACGCGCGCGGTTCTTCCCGTTCGGCCATCCGTGATTTCCAGCTCAATGTTCTGCCAATACGCCGATCCCGCGCTCTGTTCGCCGGATAAAACCAGGCTTTCCGGCGCGCCGTCGCCCGTCAGGTCACCCCGCGCGGTTGCAATCCGTTTCCGCATAGCCTCTCCCCCTTTTCAGAAGAGCTTATGTGTCGGGGCGGGAAAAAAGCCCTCGCGGACGGGCTTCAAAACAGGCTCTGCTTCCACATTTTCCCATACGTTAAAAAAATCCCCCATGCCCGGCGTCGTTTCGACAAGGACATGGGGGAAACATTTATGGATTAGGAAACCGACGGCCTTCTATTCGCCGCTGCGCTGTCGCCTTCCCGGCGGGTCTTGCCCGCGGGCAGCTTGCGCTTGGGTTCGCCGGGCACGAGCGTCGGCTCTTTGCCCTCGGAAATGACCTCCGGCGTGACGACGACCTTCGCCACGTCGCTGCGCGACGGCAGATCGAACATCGTGCCCATCAGCGCATCCTCGATGATGGCGCGCAGGCCGCGAGCGCCGCTCTTGCGGGCAATCGCCTTCGCAGCAATCGCCTTGAGCGCATCCGGCTCGAACTCCAGCTCCACGCCGTCCATCTCCAGCAGCTTGCCGTACTGACGGCACAGCGCGTTGCGCGGCTCGGTCAGGATGCGCACCAGCGCGTCCTCGTCGAGGTTATCCAGCGTCACGATGATCGGCAGGCGGCCGACAAACTCCGGAATCAGGCCGAACTTGAGCAGATCCTCCGGGCGGATATCCTTGAGCACCTGACCGACGTTGCGCGTCTCCTTGCTCTTGACGTCCGCGCCGAAGCCGATGGAGCCCGCGCCCTCGCGCTTTTCGATGATCTTGTCGATCCCGTCAAACGCGCCGCCGCAGATGAAGAGGATGTTGGTCGTGTCGATCTGGATAAACTCCTGATGCGGGTGCTTGCGTCCGCCCTGCGGCGGCACGCTGGCGACGGTGCCCTCGATGATCTTGAGCAGCGCCTGCTGTACGCCCTCGCCGGAAACGTCGCGCGTGATCGAGGGGTTCTCGCTCTTGCGCGCGATCTTGTCGATCTCGTCGATGTAAATGATGCCGCGCTGCGCCGCCTGAATGTCGTAATCGGCGTTCTGAATCAGGCGCAGCAGGATGTTTTCCACATCCTCGCCGACATAGCCCGCCTCAGTAAGAGAAGTAGCGTCAGCTATGGCAAAAGGTACATTAAGTATCTTTGCAAGATTTTGTACAAGGAACGTCTTACCGCTGCCTGTCGGACCTATCATAAGTATATTACTCTTTTGAAGTTCCACATCGTCAGCCATATCAGAATGTTCTATTCTCTTGTAATGATTATACACCGCTACAGACAGAATTTTCTTTGCGTCCTCCTGTCCGACAACATATTCATCAAGAAAAGCCTTTATTTTCTTCGGCTTAGGCAGTTCAGTAGCCGTAAATCCGCCCTTATGCTCAAATTCACCGTCAAGTATACTGTTGCACATATCTATACATTCGTTACAGATATATACACCCGGTCCCGACAAAAGCTTATCTACTTCTTGTTCAGTTTTTCCGCAGAATGAACATCTGAAATGTTTATTTTCGTCCATATATTTATACTCCTTTATTTAGAGGCTTTTACAATAACCTCGTCAATAAGGCCGTATTCCTTAGCCTCTTGAGCAGTCATAAAGTTATCACGCTCTGTATCCTCACAAAGTTTTTCGTAAGTTTGTCCCGTACGCTCTGCAAGAATTTCATTCATCTTCTTCTTTGTATTAACAAGATGATCTGTGTATATTTTAATATCAGTTGTCTGACCGCTAAGTCCGCCGCCGGCAATAAGAGGTTGATGTATCATAACCTCACTGTTCGGCAAAGCAAATCTCTTGCCTTTTTCACCGGCTGCAAGCAAGAATGCACCCATACTTGCCGCCATACCGATACAAATTGTAGATACGTCACACTTTATATACTGCATTGTGTCGTAAATTGCCATACCTGCAGTAATCGAGCCGCCAGGGCTGTCGATATAAAGCTGAATATCTTTATCAGGATCCTTTGCTTCAAGATATAAAAGCTGTGCCACAACAAGACTTGCCGTTGCGTCAGTTACCTGATCTGCCAAGAATATAATTCTGTCCTCAAGCAGTCTTGAATAAATATCGTATGAACGTTCGCCTCTGTTGGTCTGTTCAACGACCATTGGTACTAATGCCATACTATTCATCCCTTTCCGAAATTATGAAATTATTTTACCTGTGCATTGTTTACAATCATAGTGATTGTCTTTTGAATTTCAAGGTCTTTCTTAATGCTTTCCTTTTCAGCGTCACCAAGAAGTTCCTTAAGCTTGTCAAGTTCCATGTTGTACTTCTTTGACATATCTACAAGTTCAAGTTCAACTTCTTCAGGACCTGCTTCGATTCCTTCAGCCTTTTGAATTGCCTCAAGAACAAGAGAACCGCTTAGCTGTTTCTTAGCCTGTTCAGCGAATTGAGCTCTTAGAGCGTCCATTGTCATACCTGTGTATTGCATATACATATCAAGGTTCATACCTTGGTATGAAAGTCTTTGAGCGAAATCTCTTACGCTGTTGTCGATTTGAGTTTCAACCATAGCGTCAGGAAGATCGAACTCGGCATTTTCGATAACCTTGTCGATAACTGCATTTTCAGTTTCAACCTTAGCTTTGTTTTCAGCAGCCTCTTCAAGCTTTTTGCGAACGTCTGCTCTGAATTCGTCCATTGTATCAAATTCGCTTACTTCACTTGCGAAATCGTCGTCAAGCTCAGGAAGTTCACGTTTCTTGATTTCCTTAACCTTTACTTTGAATACTGCGTCCTTACCTGCAAGGTTTTCTGCATGATATTCTTCAGGGAAAGTAACCTTAACGTCAACATCAGCGTCAGTTTCAGCACCTACAAGCTGTTCTTCAAATCCAGGAATGAATGTACCTGAACCGATTTCAAGTTCGTAGTCTTCGCCCTTACCGCCTTCAAATGCAACATCGTCTACAAAGCCTTCAAAGTCGATAACTGCGATATCGCCGTTTTCGATTGCTCTGTCGTCAACTGTGATAAGTCTTGCATTCTTCTTTTGTGTAGCCTCGATATCCTTATCTACATCTTCATCTGTTACAGTATGGTCAATTTTTTCCACTTCTATACCTTTGTAATCGCCAAGCTTAACTTCCGGCTTAGTTGTAACAAGTGCTGTAAATACTACAGGCTCACCCTTTTTGATTTCTTCAACGTCAATTTCAGGTCTTGCAACTGATTCAACACCTGATTCCTTTAGAGCTTCGTCATAAGCCTGCGGAAGTACGCTGTTAATAGCTTCATCATAGAATACAGCCTCTGTATAATACTTTTCGATAATCTTTCTTGGAGCTTTGCCTTTTCTGTAACCAGGTACGTTAAACTTCTTTACATTCTTTTTGTACACCTGATTAATTGCCTTGTCAAAATCCTCTGCACTTACTTCAAATGTAAGTTTTACAAGGTTTTTTTCGATTTGTTCATTTTTCACTGCCATAGTGATAATATCCTCCTTCTGTGTCCTATTACAGACATATTAACATAGCGTATATTATATCACTTATTTTCTTATATTTCAATCTTTTTTTTAATTCTTTACAACTTTTTCATAATTACATAACTTTTAAATATCGTTTTAGTATATTTTTACCCATTTTCGTATAAATTACTTAACTTCGTCTAACAATCCGGCAGTAAAACCGAGTGATTTTATGAGCTGCATATCCGACATTACCGTTTCTCCTGTTGTTGTAAGCATATCGCCCGATATAGCGGCATTTGCACCGGATTCAAAACAAGATTTTCCGCCGTCGTCAAGAAGTATTCTTCCGCCTGCAAGTCTGATTGCGGCTGACGGATTTATAAATCTGAATATCGCACATATACGGCGCATATCGTCCTTCGTAAGTTTTTTATTGTTTTCGTATGGTGTTCCTTTTATCGGATTTAACATATTTACGGGCATTGAACTTACACCGAGATTTCTAACCTCAAATGCCATATCAATTCTGTCCTCCATACTTTCGCCAAGTCCGGCAATACCGCCGCTGCACACAGAAAGTCCGGCTTTTTTAGCGGCTTTGATTGCATTTATTTTATCGTCATATGTATGCGTTGTACAGACGTTTGGAAAATAATTTCTTGAACTTTCAAGATTGTTGTGTACACGCGTCAATCCTGCGTCCTTAAGTCTTTTAAACTGTTCTTCGTTTAAAAGTCCGAGTGATGCACAGACTGATATATCGCTTATTTTCCTTATTTCTTTGATAATTTCACAGACTTTATCAACTTCACTGTCTGACAGTCTTTTTCCCGATGCGACAAGCGAAAAACGTTTAATGCCCTTGTCCGCACTCTTTTTAGCCGTATTTACTACTGTTTCCTTGTCAAGCAACGGATATTCCTCAACATTGGTGCAGTGAAACGCCGATTGTGCACAATACTTGCAGTCCTCACTGCATCTTCCGCTTTTTGCATTTATTATTGTACATATGTCAAATACATTGTCACAAAACTTTTCACGAATTTCATCAGCCGCTTTGCAAAGCTCATCAAGCGGTGCGTCTATAAGGCTCATTGCCTCATCTTTTGTTATCATTTCTCCCGAAAATATTTTGTTCTTTAATTCTTCAATCATTTTTCTCAAAGCCTTTCCTATTGTTTATGTAGGAATTATATCACTTCTTATTTATATTGTCAACCATTATTGATACGCTTCAGTTTACAATTAATACAAATAAATACACCGCTAAAAAGCGGTGCATTTATTTATAAATTCATATCAATTAAAATATCTCTTAAATTTTTCAATTCTTCGTTTGTAAAAGTAAGGCCTTTACCCATTTTTTCATGTTCCGGTGCCCAATCACGCAAATCAAATTTAGGGTTTGCACCGTTCCACGAAACTATATTAAGTTCCTTTGTCCAACCTTTACTGCTCTCGGATACCGTTCCGATATGTTCTTTTATTTCAAACTTCAATTCAGCCATTATTTATCCTCCGATTTAGAAATACATTTTCAAATATTCTTTTGTATTGTCGACCATTTCGTCAAACAATTTTCTTGCATCACTAACCGAAATACACATATTAGGGTCAGCCGCAAATGCGTTAAATACACCGTCAAGGTCACGATTTAAAGCACAATCGACAACTTGTTCCTGTTCACCGCACACACGGCTTATAAGCGGATAAATTGCCTGCGGAATATTTCCGGCAAATACAGGATTTAACGAATTTGCTCTGAAACAAGCGTTCGTTTCTACAACCGCACCAATAGGCAAGTTAGGAATTTGACCGTAATTCGGTATATTAACATTCGTAACAAGGTCGCCAAGTCCAAGCAACGCTCTTATCTGCTGTACACCCTCTTCGCCCGTTTCCTTTAATTCAAACTTTTCTTCACCGATGTAAAGTCTTTCACTTCTTTCAAGACGTTTCTCAAGGTCGTCTTTTCTCCACGAAACAGGAGTTAATGCAAACCCCCACTTTTCAACGGTTTCTTTGTCTTTCAAATACCAATCACCCGGACAAAATTCAGCCAAATGTCTGTCCCCTGCCGCGGCGATACTTCCGTATCTTAAAAATAAGTCAATCTTAACTTTCTCACTGCATGAGAAATACTTATTCATCCAGTTTTCATCTGACTTCTTCACAAAGCCGTTATCTTTGTATTTCTCCGCAAATTCACGGTATACAGGGAAAATATCTATATCCTTGTACTGTGCCTTTGTAAGCCAAGTAAAGTGATTTACTCCGACAACATTAACTTTAATATCCTCACGTTTTACGTCTTTTATACCTTTAATATCTTCAAGTGCATTTACAAGCAGTTTTTGTGTACCGAACACTTCGTGACAACAGCCGAACGCCTTAATTTCAGGGAACACCTTATACAAAGTCTTTACGCACATTGTCATAGGGTTTGTGTAGTTGATTACCCATGCGTCAGGGCAATATTTTTTTATATTCTCTGCGATTTCTTCAAACATCGGAATTGTTCTTAACGCTCTCAAAATTCCGCCCGGACCTGCCGTATCGCCGACTGATTGATATATATTGTATTTTTCCGGTGTATGTACATCGCTTTCCATTTCATCGAATGTACCCGGTAAAATGGATATAACAACAAAATCCGCACCCTCAAGAGCCTCTTTTTCAGTTTCAACGGCTTTGTACTTCCACTGTGACTTACAGCCTTCTATATCCTTTATGCCGTTGCCTATCTTTTCGTTTTTCTTTGCCGCCTTTAAATCTATATCGTAAAGATAAACAGTACCGCACATATCCTCACACACCGCAAGGTCGCTCATAAATCCCCACGCCCAACCGCGTGAGCCGCCACCGATATAAGCGATTTTTATATCTTCGTATTTATTGTTACCGTATTTCATTTTTCTGTCCTCCGATTTAATTTTATGACTTAATTATACCACTGATTTTCAACTTAAACAACAACAATATTGCTCCAAATCAAAAATGTACTGCCTAAACAGTACATTTTTTGCTTAATTATTTTTCAAATATTCGTCTACACCTTCAGCAATAGCCTTACCGATTTCATCACTTGACGACTGCAATATCGACAAGTCTGAGCTGTCGTAAAAACCTATTTCCATATAAGCAATCGGAACAGGGCATTTATTGAACAATATCAAATAAGGTGTATTTATAGGTGAATTTTGCGAAAGTCCCGTTGCCGCCGCAACTTTTTGATTTATGATATTACCCATTTCATTGGACTTTTCAACAAAGTCACTGCCTATAAATTTCTGTTCGTAATCCGTACCCAAAGCTATGTATGAAGTTCCACGACCGCCTCCTGCATTTGAGTGGATACAAACATATGCCGCCGCATCGGGATTTGACGTTGTATCATTATTAGGGAAACAATATGATACACGCTTGTCCATTGACGGATTTTGTTCGTTTGACGTTCTCGTCATACGAACTTCATAACCCATTTGTTCAAGATACTTTTGTGTCGCCAAGGCATTGTCAAGATTGATTTGCGGTTCTGTATCTCTGTCGGCATTACCCATTGAATACCAACACGACGCGTTTTCAGGCGACAAGCCTGTACAACCGCTGCCGTGACAATTTTCGCCGAATGTACCGTTTTTATAGTGTCGCCATTCGCCCCAATTACCTTTTGACTCGTTATATTCATAACCTTCGGCTGTTTTTTCGTCAGATGTCATTTCAGATGATGACTTACCGTGTCCGGCGTCAAGTACAATTACCTTTTTACCTACTCCGGATTGACTTTTACCCGCTGTAACATCATCTATTCCCAACGCATCAGCCGCCGTCTTTACTGCATTACTTTCACCTGTTGCACCGTCACCGTCACTTTTAACTTCTTCTGTCGACTGCGGTGCAAACGTAGGCATTTGCATTTCCGCAAGTTTGGTTTCGGTATCAAGGCGTTGCTTTTCCATATTACTTTTTTGTATATTCACTCCACATATTACAGCTATACAAAAAACTATCGACACCGCCAAAAACACTGCCGCCCCTCTCAAACAGACTTTAAGTCTTTTATCACTCATAATCATCCCTGCGTCCTTTCTTTGTAAGACGTTTATCTCTGTACATTTCCGCATCAGCTCTTGCGACAAGATTTTCAAAAGTCGTATCACCCTCCGTATACAACGATACACCCCTTGCAAAATCCAAATTTACATTATTTTCTTCATTATATTTTACTCTGCATTTCTCAATGCGTTTAAGCACTTTTTCTATGCCGTCATCGGTAATGTCGTGAATCAACACTACAAATTCATCGCCGCCGATTCTGTATATCTTACCTTCATTTCCGACTGCCTCACGAAGTACTGTCGCAATACCTCTTATAAGAATATCTCCGGCACTGTGTCCCATTGTATCGTTAGCACGTTTAAGATTGTTTAAGTCAATAGATATACAAGCCGGTCTGTTGTTGCCGATACATTCGTTTATATCGTTTTCAAAAGACAGTCTGTTGTTAAGCTCGGTAAGTCCGTCCGTAAACGCAAGATGTTCGTAAACCTCCGCTTTAAGGTGACTTCTGCTTTTTGTCAAATACTGTCGTATCGTCCGCGTTACCTGCATTAATACAAATATATACAACCCCATCGAGAAGAAATGTATCGTTTTGTCATCGCTGAGCCGATACAATCTCACTATATCAATAACACTTCCTATAATCGGGAACATAATTGATATCAACATATATTGTATACTCTTCTTTTTGCGAAGAATAATCATTGTTGATAAAGTCAATATCCCGAATAAGCCGATAAGAATATGCGTTACAAACAACATCATCTTATAATCGATTTTTAATACAAAATTCAAAAACGTCTGTACAAGCACATTCAAAACAAATATGCATGACATTGAGGTATACAATTTTTTAATAGCGCCTTCCACGTTAGTTCGTATAAATAACGATACAGCTACACTGATAAGCATTAATGACGTAAATTCAAAATAATACGGCAGATACCCGTTAGGTGCAATAATATGCGACACTTTAAACTGACAGGCAAGATATATGCCGCATATCACGGAAATCATACCAAGGTAAAACATTTTACCGCTCTCGTCATCCTCATACTCACTGCACCGTATTATCATTGCCAACAGCAAGAGTACAAAACCGAATATTATAATTAATACAGCTGTAATAACTTCCGACTGTTCGGTTTTTAATATATGCCATATTATATCCGACCTGTTGCCTATCATCATAGGCACAACGGAATACTGTATATGATCTTCCAAAAGAGGTCGTATTTCCAATTTTATCGTTTTTCCGTTTAAATCTTTTCCGATTCTGACAAGCCTAAGCTGTGTACCCATAGTTTTTGAAAAGCCGTTTTGAGGAGTGGTCAAATCAAAAACCTTTGTGTCATCCAAATAAACGGTATAATCAAAATACCTCGACATAACCATTAAATACTGCGAATCATCAAACGCATTCACTTTGTCAATCTTCTTCGTCAATACAATCGGTTCTCCCGTATATTTAAACCCACAAGGTAAAATCACTTTTGAATTATCTTTTTCAACGGTCCACGTCTTCAAAGTTGCAAATTCATCTTCCGAAAGTATTTTGCATTTGTACATATCTCCTTTTAGATACACAAACAAACCTATAAAACAAATAATAAACACAAGAATCAGAAACATATATTTACTGTTGAGTTTTCTTAGCTTATTCATAGTTTTCATTCCATTCTATCATATTAGATAAAACCGTTTCGGTTTTGTCTACTTTAAACACTCAAAAATTACATCGTAAGATACGATTTTTGGAGCTGTCGGCATTATGTCGACAGTCTCTATATATATGTATTAATTTTATTTTACCATTTTCTATAGGGAATTTCAAGAGAAAAACTGTGTATTTTAAAAAACGCATTAAAAAAACAGACAAAATCGCAAGAATTTTGTCTGTTTTCGCGTATTACTTATTTCATCAGGAATTTATCCACTGCGTCAGCCGCCTGTCTGCCCTCTCTGATTGCCCATACAACAAGACTCTGACCTCTGCGACAGTCACCTGCCGCAAACACGCCTCTAAGACTTGTCTTGTGGTCCTCTTCCTTGGCAAGAATGTTGCTTCTTCCGTCAACATCAAGAGTAAGCTGTTTTAAAAGTTCCTGTTCAGGTCCTAAAAATCCCATTGCAATAAGAACAAGTTCGCAAGGTCTTACCTGTTCAGTACCCTTAACAGGAACAGGTGCACCTGTTGACCAATCAACCTCAACGGTATGAACAGCCTTTACATTGCCCATATCGTCACCCTCTATTTTTGTAACCGTTGTAAGATACTCTCTTGGGTCTTTGCCGTAAAGCTCGATAGCCTCCTCTTGACCGTAATCGGTCTTTTTGATTCTCGGCCACTCCGGCCACGGATTATTCGGCATTCTTTCCTCTGAAAGTTCAGGCATAATTTCAAGCTGTGTAACGCTTTTGCAGCCATGTCTGATTGATGTACCCACGCAGTCTGTACCCGTATCACCGCCGCCGACAACAATTACGTTTTTGCCTTCGGCACTTATGAACATTCTGTCTTCAAGATTTGAGTCAAGCAAACTCTTTGTATTAGCCTTAAGGAAATCAACCGCATAATGCACACCCTTTAAGTCCGCACCTTCACAAGTAAGCATTCTCGGTTTTGTCGAACCTGTGCAAAGTACAACTGCGTCAAATTCATTTACAAGTTTAACAGCCGGATAATTTTTACCGATTTCAGTGTCAAGTTTAAATACAACGCCCTCTTTTTCCATAAGTTCAACTCTGCGGTTTACGACTTTCTTGTCAAGTTTCATATTCGGAATACCGTACATCAAAAGTCCGCCCGCTCTGTCGGCTCTTTCAAATACAGTAACTCTGTGACCCATTTGATTAAGTTGGTCTGCACAAGCCAATCCCGACGGACCGCTACCGACTACCGCAACACGTTTTTCAGTTGACTTTTCAGGTAATCTCGGCTTTACTTTATTCTCCGCAAACATTGTATCTATAATATGGCACTCGATATTTCTAATCGTAACGGCAGGGTCGTGCATACCAAGTGTACAAGAGCCCTCGCAAAGTGCCGGACATACTCTGCCTGTAAATTCAGGGAAGTTGTTTGTAAGCGAAAGACGTCTGTATGCCTCGTCCATATCTCCTCTGTATACAAGGTCGTTCCATTCCGGTATAAGGTTGTTTAAAGGACAGCCGATTGATGTTCTTCCGATTTGCTTACCTGTGTGACAAAACGGTACACCGCAGTCCATACATCTTGCACCTTGCAGCTGCAACTGAGCAAGGTCAAAATGTGTATGGAATTCGTCCCAATCTTTCATTCTTTCCTTTGGAGGTCTGTCCTTAGGAAGTTGTCTTTGATATTCTAAAAATCCTGTTGGTTTTCCCATGATTTTAAATCCTTTCTGTAAGAGTTACCGTTCGGACTGTATAAGCCCGAACGATATATCAAACTTATTACGCTATTTCTACTTTTTTGCCCGTTACATTTTCAAATGCAATAAGCATTGCCTCATCTCTATCTGTTCCCTTTTCAAGTTCTTCATCAAGAACAGTTATAACTTTCTTATAGTCGTTCGGAATTACCTTAACAAAATTCTTTACTTCTTCCGACCAGTTATTAAGCATATTTTCCGCAACGTCACTGCCCGTATATTTAACGTGATTTTCAAGCATTTCCTTTAGCTTTGCAATATCCTTGTCTGACAATGTTTCAAGTCCCACAAGTTCCTTGTTACAGTTTTTGTCAAGTGAACCGTCCTTGTTATATACATATGCAATACCGCCGGACATACCTGCCGCAAAGTTTCTGCCTGTCTTACCGATTACGGCAACGTAACCGCCTGTCATATATTCACAGCCATGGTCTCCGATACCCTCGACAACCGCAGTCATACCCGAATTTCTTACGCAGAAACGTTCGCCTGCCGTACCTCTGATATATGCCTCACCTTTAATAGCACCGTAGAATGCAACATTACCGATAATAACGTTTTCACTCGGAACAAATTTAGCCTCTTTACGCGGTACAACGATTATCTTACCGCCGGAAAGACCTTTACCGATATAGTCGTTACTGTCACCCTCAAGTTTCATTGTAACGCCCGGTGCCAAGAATGCACCGAAACTCTGACCTGCACTTCCGACAAAGTTCAATTTAATGCTGTCTTCAGGAAGTCCTTCCTCTCCGTGTGCTCTTGCGATTTCAGATGAAAGAATTGTACCTGTTACACGATTGATATTTGTGATTTCAAGCTTTGCCTCAATCTTCTTACCGTCTTTAATAGCCGGTTCGCAAAGTTTCAATAATGTGTTCATATCAAGAGTTTTGTAAAGCTCGTGATCCTGCATTTCATTATGGTATCTCTCATAATCGTTTGAACAGATTTTCGGTTGATACAATAGTGATGACAAATCTACTTCTTTTGCTTTCCAGTTACCCGAAACAGTCTTTTGGCTGAGTCTTTCAACGTGACCGATCATTTCGTCAACAGTCTTAACACCGATTTTCGCCATCCACTCTCTCAAATCCTGCGCGATAAAACGCATAAAGTTTTCAACAAATTCAGGTTTACCGCAGAAACGCTTTCTCAATTTAGGATTTTGTGTGGCAACACCGACAGGACAAGTATCAAGGTTACATACTCTCATCATTACACAACCGATTGAGATTAGCGGACCTGTCGCAAAACCAAATTCCTCTGCTCCCAAAAGTGCCGCTACCGCAACGTCACGACCTGTCAAAAGTTTACCGTCTGTTTCGATTACAACTCTGTTTCTTAGGTTGTTCATCAAAAGTGCCTGATGTGTTTCGGCAACGCCAAGTTCCCAAGGCAAACCTGCGTGACGTACACTTGTCTTTGGTGCGGCACCTGTACCGCCGTCATATCCCGATACCAAAATAACGTCTGCTCTGCCCTTTGCAACACCGACTGCAATAGTACCGACACCTGCCTCTGAAACAAGTTTAACTGTTACTCTTGCGTCACGGTTTGCATTTTTAAGGTCATGAATCAGCTGTGCCAAATCTTCGATTGAATATATATCGTGATGCGGAGGTGGTGAAATCAAGCCGACACCCGGAGTTGAATGTCTTGCCTTTGCAATCCAAGGATATACTTTACCGCCCGGAAGATGTCCGCCCTCACCCGGTTTAGCACCTTGTGCCATTTTAATCTGAATTTCTTTTGCATTCTGCAAGTAGTGAATATGAACACCGAAACGTCCCGATGCAACTTGCTTAATAGCACTGCTGCGGCTGTCACCGTTTTCATCAGGAATATATCTTTCAGGGTTTTCACCGCCCTCACCGCTGTTTGACTTACCGCCAAGTCTGTTCATGGCGATTGCAAGACATTCGTGTGCCTCCTGTGAAATTGAACCGTATGACATAGCACCGGTCTTGAAACGCTTAACAATGCTTTCCACGCTTTCAACCTGATCTATTGCGATTGGCTTATCAATCGTCTTAATATCAAGCATACCGCGAATTGTGCATTGATGTTGCTGATGTTCGTCCATTTCCTTTGCATATTCTTTATAAAGCTTGTAGTTACTTGTACGACAAGCCATTTGTAATTTGTAGATTGACTCAGGGTTGAACATATGGTATTCGCCTTTTGCTCTCCACTTATAGTCACCGCCTGTTTTAAGCGCCTTTTTACCGTTTACTTTATCAAAAGCCTCTGCGTGTCTTAAAAGCACTTCCTTTTGGATATGCTCAATACCCATTCCGCCTATTCTTGTTGTTGTACCTGTAAAGTATTTGTTTACAACGCTTTCCGATATACCAAGTGCTTCAAATATCTGTGCGCCTTGATATGACTGAATTGTCGAGATACCCATTTTAGACATAATCTTAACAATGCCCTTTGTACAAGCCTTGTTAAATCTCTTTACGCCGTCCTCATATGAATATTCAAGAAGTTTTTCGTCCGAAAGCTCCTTAATAGCCTCATATGCCATATACGGATTGATACCGTTTACGCCGTAACCCACAAGACATGCGAAATGGTGTACTTCTCTCGGCTCACCCGATTCAAGAACGATAGATACTTTCATTCTTGTACCTTTTCTGATAAGGTGATGATGAAGTCCGGATGCAACAAGAAGTGCAGGAATAGGTGCTTTATCCTTATCTACTCCCTTATCCGAAAGTATGATTATGTTGTATCCGTTTTCGATTGCTATATCAGCCGCCTCGAATATTGTATCCATGGCGGTTTCCATATCGTTTTCCTGTTTTACGTTAAACAATGACGGAATTGTTATTGACTTAAATCCTTCAAGGTCAATGTTTCTTAATTTTTCAAGTTCTTCGTTTGTTAAAATAGGGCTTAATGCTCTGACCTTACGACAGTTCAATTCAGATGATGTCAAAAGGTTTTGTTCACAACCGAAAAGTGTGTATGTTGAAGTAACAATCTGCTCACGAATTGCGTCAATAGGAGGGTTTGTTACCTGTGCAAACAGTTGTTTGAAGTAGTTATACAAAAGCTGCGGTTTTTCCGACAATACTGCAAGCGGAATATCCGCACCCATTGCACCGATTGGATCGTCAGCCTTTTCAACGATTGATTTAATCGTTGTGTTAACGTCCTCCCAAGTATAGCCGAATGCCTTTTGACGTGTAAGCAATGAAAGTTTGTCCACACTGTTTTCGCGATTTACAAACATATTTTCAAGAACGATAAAGTTCTTCAAAAGCAAATGTTCGTTGACATTGCCTTTTGCGTCGTCCTTTAATTTATGCACCAAATCGTGCCATGTGTCGCCCTTTTTACCTGTATTAAGAGGAAGATTGTCAAGCTCAACAAGAGTTTTCTTTACCCACTCTGCATATGGTTTGTGAAGTGCCTCTTCCTTTTTGATTTCTTCGTCTGAAATAATCTTGCCATTTTCTGTATCGATAAGGAGCATTTTACCCGGATGTAGACGTTCTTTCTTTATAATAGTAGACTCGTCAACATCTGTTACACCGACTTCAGATGAAAGAATAATCATATCGTCAGAGGTCAAGTAGTAACGAGCAGGTCTCAGACCGTTTCTGTCAAGCGTTGCACCGACATAACGTCCGTCTGTAAATGCAACAGCCGCAGGGCCGTCCCAAGGCTCTGTGATACATGAGTGATACTCATAAAAAGCTTTCATTGCAGGGTCCATATCCGCATTATTTTCCCAAGGTTCAGGAATTGTCATCATTACGGCTCTCGGAAGTGAGAATCCCGAAAGATGTAGGAACTGCAAATAGTTATCAAGCATTGCGGAGTCAGAACCGTCCTCATTGATAACAGGTAAAATCTTATCCATATCACCCTCAAATTCAGGTGTTGCGAACATTCTTTCTCTTGCCTTAACCCAGTTTACATTACCGCGGATAGTGTTAATTTCGCCGTTATGGATAATGTATCTGTTCGGATGCGCTCTTTCCCATGACGGGAATGTGTTTGTTGAGAAACGTGAGTGCACAAGTGCGATTGCCGTTTCCATATCCACATCTTTAAGGTCAAGGTAAAATTCATTAACTTGGTCAGGTGTAAGCATACCTTTATATACAACCGTTCTTGCAGATAGTGATGCGAAATAGAAATAGTTGTCAAGACCGCTCTTTCTGATTTCCTTTTCTGCAAGCTTGCCGATAATATAAAGCTTTCTTTCAAATGAATCTGCATCAAGGCTTTCGTCACCTTTGCCGATAAACACCTGCACGATATGCGGCATTGCCTCTCTGGCACTGTTACCGATACATACGTCATAAACAGGCACTTCTCTTATACCGAGAAGTTTCTGCTTTTCACCGTCAATAATCTTTGTAAGTCTTTCAAGACTTTCTTCTCTTGTATCCTTATCCGGCGATAAAAACAGCATACCAACGCCGTAATCACCCTTTTTAGGTAGCTTAATCCCTTCATTTTTACAAACCTTTTTCATGAAGGCATGAGGCATTTGAATTAAAATACCGGCACCGTCACCTGTATCAGGCTCACTGCCGACACCGCCTCTGTGTGCAAGGTTTTTCAATATCTGAATTGCCTGATTAATAATGCCGTGAGAAGTTTTTCCTTTGATATTTGCAATAAAACCGATTCCGCAGGCATCATGCTCAAATTGCGGGTCATAAAGGCCCTGTTTTTCGGGTAATCCATTATACTCCATTTTTTTCAATCCTTTCGCTGTATTCCGCCGAACAAAAAAGACGTTTCAATCAGAACATACCAATCCATAAATTGATATGTACCGATCGAAACGCCTTTGTTTCGTCAAAAAATTATTTTGTTATCCTGTGTAAACTTATTATAGCACATTATTTTTGTTTTGTCTACTAAATATTTTACAAAATTGCTTTGATTTTTTCCATTGCTTTTATGGTATTTTCCTTAGTTGAGAATGCTGTAAATCTTACGTATCCCTCACCGCTCGGTCCAAAACCCGAACCCGGTGTTGTTACAACACCTGTTTCTTCAAGTAATTTATCAAAGAAATCCCATGATTTCATACCGTTCGGTGTCTTTGCCCAGATGTACGGAGCATTCACACCGCCGTAAACCGTAAAGCCTGCCTCTGTAAGCGATTTGCGGATAATTTTCGCATTTTCAAGATAATATTCAACAGCCTCTCTTGTCTGTTTATATCCCTCGTCTGTATAAACAGCCTCTGCCGCACGTTGAATTACATACGGTACACCGTTAAACTTTGTGCATTGACGTCTGTTCCACAATCCGTTAAGTTCAACTCCGTCAACCTTTAATTCGTGCGGTACAACAGTGTATGCACATCTTGTACCCGTAAATCCGGCTGTCTTTGAAAAACTTCTGAATTCAATCGCAACTTCTTTTGCGCCCTCAATTTCATAAATGCTGTGAGGTACGTCAGGGTCTGTAATAAATGCCTCATACGCACTGTCGTAAAGAATAACCGCATCATTCTTCTTTGCATATTCAACCCACGGTTTAAGCTGTTCTCTTGTTGCCGCAACACCGATTGGGTTATTTGGGAAACAAAGATAAATTATATCAACCTTTTCTTCCGGAAGTTGCGGCATAAATCCGTTTTCTTCCTTGCAAGGCATATATACAAGATTATTCCATTTACCGTCTGTAAAGTCACCTGCTCTGCCTGCCATAGCATTCGTATCAACGTATACAGGATAAACAGGATCGCAAACTGCAACTTTATTGTCAACAGAGAAAATATCTCCGATATTTCCGCAGTCTGATTTTGCACCGTCTGAAACGAATATTTCATCAGCCTTTACGTCAATACCTCTTGCCGCATAATCCTTTTCAACAATCTTGTTTCTCAAGAAATCATAACCTTGCTCAGGACCGTAGCCGTGAAATCCCTCTGCCGTACCCATTTCGTCAACTGCCTTGTGCATTGCCTCAATTACCGCAGGAGCCAACGGCTTTGTAACGTCGCCTATGCTCATCTTGATAACTTCTTTGTCTGGATTTGCCTCTGTATATGCAGCCGCCTTTTTTGCGACTGTTGAAAATAAGTAACTTCCCGGTAGTTTTAAATAATTGTCATTTACCTTTGCCATTTTTATTTGTTCCTTTTACTGTAATCTTTTCCAGTGCAAATTGATCTCCACTTCGCATGTTCAACGTCTTCACACCATTTGTAACAACCACTTTTTTAAGAGGATACAGTGGGATGAGCCCTTTGACATCCGAATGCGTACTATTTGCATCATAACGGAGCACACCACCGGTTACTGCCATCGGACAATGGGACGACAGCCATGCTACCTTATCTTTCAATGTTGCTTTTTCACTGCCTGCTGACTGAGTCATTGTACCGGAAGAGACATTCTCTTTCGCCTTCTTCGCGATATTTTTACTATCATCCGTACTCTGTGTTCCATAGATAGAGGTATCTTCTGTATAATAAAAATTCACACTGTTAATCAATTGGAGCATATAATTCTCTATTCCTGCAGCCTCTAGTGCTTCTTTGTCTGCCTTTCCGATCGGCTGTATCCATTTGCTGTATACTCCGGAATTTTCATCATAACTCCATTCATTTTCAACTTCTTCTCCGTTGCTGTTCTTCACAACTTTATCATATAAGTAATACGTCTTATTTCTAAGTTTATATATACCGCTTGCTGTCATCTCAGTCTCATAAGAAACCGGACGTTCTTCTTCCAGATCCTCTACGTCAAATGTACTCTGGATTTCTCCGTCGTCATTTACAAGGATCCTGTTCACACGTACTGCTGCCGTCTCTGTTCCGACCTCATCCTCGTTGATCGTTCCGTTTAAGATTCCTGTCCAGTCCAGGCTATTTACTTTATCTGCCGGTCTTTCATCATTTCTTTTCTCAGACCAGCCAACAGTCTGACCATAAGTCTCTTCATAATTTTGTGTGTTTACATATTTTACTGCACGATTATACAGATTATCCATTGCCGTT
>OLPU01001143.1_pt1 | contig 20735 bp, 19 predicted proteins | sample 1673111 | NCBI WGS metagenome assembly OLPU01 (sample SAMEA3136755, study PRJEB25190) | human gut metagenome | reverse complement strand
ACTGCTTCTGACGTGCTTCGATTTCTGCCGGAAGTCCTGCGGACAGGTCATTGCAGAGGGTATCAAAACGATCGAGAATTTCCACCATACGCTGTTGATCCTGTAATGATGGAATCGGTAATTCAATGCTATTAAGCATTTCGCCACTTACATGCGGAACACCTGCACCACGTTTCATAACATTTAGTTCTGACTCCATATTTTTCAAAACATAGTATAAAAATTTTGTAGTAATTAACTCACTTTTTTCTTCATAGCCAAATCCATCTGTAACGAAAATTTTCTGATTCCAATAGGAAACAAATCCCGCTGATGCGCCACTTCGTGCAACCACCACAATTTCTCCATCATGGTTGTACTTATCAATATAGTATGCCGGTTCTTGTCCTCCAAGAATTACTGGGATAGTTCCCTCTTTTGTGTTTTTCTTTGTGATGTATTCTCCCCTAAATACATTTGCTACTTTTCCCAATGGTAACACAGCATAACCAAACACATACTGAATGAGCTTAATTGCGCTCAGCTCTGTCTGTCTGTCTGTCTGTCTGTCTGTCTGTCTGTCTGTCTGTCTGTCTGTCTGTCATGAGCATGCTGCCTGTTTCAGCAAATGTCAAGAGCAAATCTCGATAATATTCATATTGCTTCTGGCGTGCTTCAATTTCGGCTGGCAAGCCAATATTCAGGTTAGTACAGATAGCTTCAAAATTATCAAGTACATTTGCATACTTTTCCTGTACATCCAATGATGGTAATGGAATCTGAATTTCTTTAATGGATGGTACATTTGAATGTACCACTTTACTTTTAACTTTACCTTTACTTTTCTGCATTCTTGCTTCTGTTGTTGCAAGCACATGAGCCAAATATCTGGGATTTTGCTTATGCTTCATTACAACGATATCCCCGCCTGCTAAGCATTTCTCGTGTCCAATATATGCTACGGACTTTGCGATATCCTCAACACTCTCTCCTGTAATTGCAAAAAGAATATCCCCATTTTCAAAGTACTTTGGTGATTTAACAAAATCAAGTTTTGTATATGAAACGCATTTATCAAACCAGGTGTTATATGTTGTATAAATTTCTCCATAGCGAACACACGGAATGCCAGTATCGGTAACTTCATCACGTTTAATGCCAGATCCACGATAAAATTCAGTAGCAATATCTCCTAATTTTACGATTGGAATATTCTTTTTTACAGAAAGAAGTTCATCCCTATAAAATTCGTATTGTTTCTTCCGAGCTGTAAGCTCGGCTGTAAGCTCGGCTGTAAGCTCGGCTGTAAGTAACGTGAAAGAGTCCAAAATATGGACTATTTCACGTTGTACCTCCAGAGGAGGTACAGGCAAGTTTATTCTCGCCATCACATTGCTCATCAATTTTGGATTACCCATTCCAGAATTAACATAATGCGGAGCTTCCCTATTAAGAATATAATAAAGGTATTTGGTATCCACATCTTTTGATATATTATCTATAACCCCACAAACATTTGTAACACTGAACTTTCCACTTCTATAAAATACAGTCCCCGCATTTGCCCCATCTGTAGTCCATGTTAAGTACTCTCCATCAAACATATATGTGGTTATCGCCCCTAGCTTACCATCATTTTCTGTTTGTGATGAATATACAGGATATTCTCCTGCATTTTCCTTTAGATACTCTTTAGACATAACTTTTCCCCGACTTATTTTAGCTATATCTCCAACTTTTCTATATTCTACTCCATTCGGGCAAAGCTCAGTTGTCAATTCATCTAATATGCTCATGCATCCACCTCGATTTCTGCAATGATTTTATCAATCTCATCACGAAGTACTTGCTCACGGGCAACAATTTCCTTGATTTCCGCATTCAGCTTCTCAATATCAATTTTTTCTCTTGTATCTTCGGCTTCAACATATGTAGACACAGACAAATTGTAATCATTTTCAGCCACTTCCTCATGCTTTGCCAGATGTGCAAAATGTTCTACTTCTTCCCTCCTTGCAAACACATCTACAATACGATCAATATTTTCTGGTGTAAGTTTATTGTTGTTAGTAACCTTTACACATTCGTTTGTCGCATCAATAAACTGTATTTTATTATCTGTCTTATTCTTTTTCATTACCATAATACAGGTTGCAATCGAAGTTCCAAAGAATAAATTACTTGGCAGCTGAATAATACAATCTACATAGTTATTATCCACTAGATACTTACGAATTTTTTGTTCAGCGCCACTACGATACATAATACCCGGAAAGCATACGATAGCAGCAGTTCCGTTAGATGCAAGCCATGATAAGCTATGCATAATAAACGCCATATCTGCCTTTCCTTTCGGTGCAAGAACTCCAGCCGGTGCAAACCGTGGATCGTTGATAAGCAAAGGATTATCATTTCCCGCCCACTTGATAGAGTATGGCGGATTAGACACAATCAGCTCAAATGGCTCGTCATCCCAGTGTTGTGGACTGAGCAATGTATCTTCACAGGCTATATCAAATTTATCAAATCCCACATCATGCAGAAACATATTAATACGGCACAAATTGTAGGTTGTGATATTGATCTCCTGCCCATAAAAGCCATTACGGATAGCATCTTTTCCCAGAATTTTCTCAGCCTTCAAAAGCAATGAACCCGAACCACAAGCAGGATCATATACCTTATTGATTTCTGTTTTACCTACAGTTCCAAGCCGCGTGAGCAGTTCGGATACATCTGCCGGAGTAAAGAATTCCCCACCAGATTTTCCTGCATTTGATGCATACATAGTCATAAGGTACTCATACGCATCCCCGAAGGCATCAATAGAATGATCCTTCACCTCTCCTAGATTCATCTCTCCTACACCATTCAACAGTTTAACAAGTTTTTCATTTCGCTTTGCAACTGTAGAACCCAGTTTATTACTGTTAACATCGTAGTCATCGAACAATCCGGCAAAGTCGCTCTCTGCCTCACTTCCTTTTGCTGATTCTTCGATGTGACGGAACACGCGCTCCAGTGTTTCATTTAAATTTTCGTCATTTGCAGAATTGGCACGGACATTGCAGAAAAGCTCACTCGGAAGGATAAAAAAACCTTTTTCTTCTACCAATCCCACTCTTGCTTCTTCTGCATCCTCATCCGGCATTTTTGCAAAATCAAAATCTGTGTTGCCCGCATCAATCTCACCGCTATTTATGTAATTACACAGGTTTTCGGAAATATAACGATAAAACATCGTGCCAAGAACATAATTTTTGAAATCCCAGCCGTCAACTGCTCCACGCAGTTCATCTGCAATTGCCCATATTGCACGATGAAGTTCCTCTCGTTCCTGTTCCTTTTTGGTATCAACCATTCTCTTTTCCTCCGTCATTTTTAATATCAGACAGTTCTTCTTTATTTATTATACGTCTTGGATCTATCGGTTTTTCTGCATCCTTTGGTATCATCCACATTCGCCCGATAAGAACAGCACCTTTAACTCTGCCTTCCTTGCAAAATACTGCAACTCTTCTTTGCGAAACATTCCATTTTTTTGCCATTTCCGCTGATGATAAATAATCCATTCGTTTTCCTCCATCAATTCCAACAAATGATATTAAAAATATTATATTCGAGATTACGAATAGTTGCAAGCTAATTTAAGCCCCATATTTCATTTGCTTTAGTTATAACCAAACGCCCATCCTCGCACTTCACTTCAATCTGCTCTCCGATATCAAACCCCAACTCCGACAGCCACTGCCCTTTAAGTACAATACTCGGTGTCCGCTTGTACTGGTATCCGCTTGCTTCGTAAACTTTCATTTCTCTATATTTTTTATATGCCATAGGCTTCTTCTCCTTTTGCTGATTTTTTAACTTTTGCGATAAGATTGACTTACGCTGAATGATTGCTTCTTTTGCCAATTTATATATTTTTTGTGATACCCCCTTGAACAAGGGAAACGACAACGGGGAATAATTTCCTCGTCTAAGCACAGTTTTAGAATGTAAATTATAGCGATATGTAGAGGCACAAATGTCCAGTTTATGCGGGTTTCAGGCACTAGGGGGATATCCAACTTTAGAGTCTTAACACCCGAAATTGCGAGCAGATGTCCTAATCCGTTCTTCTGATACAATTTTTTCATCTCCGGATCAAGTCCGCTTTTTTCTCCCAACAAGATTGCAGAAAGCATCGCGCCATGTGTTTTTCCCATCTGGCTTACAATCTTCCAGTTCCAGTAATTTTTCAGCCGGTCCAGCTGATTCCGTATGCTATTCCATCGTGATACAATCCAGTTCTTGTCTTTTTCAGACAAAACTATCTCAACCTGTTCTGCCTTTGTTAAAACCCCAACATGGATTCCCTGTTTTTGATAATAACTTTTTTGGTTAAAATTACCCGGATTCCTTGGCGGATGAAACGACTGTTTTGTCCCCCACACATTCAGCTTCTGTCCTATTTTCATTCTGATTTTTTTACCGGATTTATTATTTTTTATTGTTACAAGGATTTTCTTTTCTTTGATTATCTGATTCTTACTCTTTTGATCTGTACAAGAAACAACCGCATCTTTCAGATAAATTGCAGTTGATTGTGATTTATTTTCAATTTTATAAACCGTGCCCTCGCAAATCACATCTTTCTCATCTGAAATCAATGTTTCTGCAAGGGACGGTTTCTGATCTTTTGTATTCTGTAAAAAACTCACTCTTACAAGCTGTATGGCAAGCAGTATAAGACATACCATACAGAGCGGGCGTTTTCTCATTCTTTGTTATCTGCTGCTATCCAGTCCTGCTCTTCATTCAATGGCTGTGACAAGTCCACCTTCTCCATGTATTTTGCATTCGATTCACCATTGATCGTAATCTGTACCTGCCTTACTCCTGTTCCCTCTACAAGAGAATCCACAATAGAATAAATCGTGATCTCAGGCAGTACATCATACGCACTGATCAGAAATGTGCTGTCAAAATTCACATAACAGATTCCATCCTTTGTCGTTACACTCAACAGATTAGCCGCCGGATTGATCGTTGGATATGCGCCCTCCTCAGATGGGCCTTGCATCAGCTTTTCTACAATCAGTTTTTCTTTCAAGACATTACTGCTGTAATGAACGTCCACCTTTTGTTTGACCAGTTTGGATCCATTCTGATCTGCAAAATATAACTTCAATGTATCACTCTGATAAGAACTTAACGAAGAACCTGTCGTGTCAACAATATCGTCCTCATTCATCAGACCGACCTCATTTCCTTCATCGTCTTTGAGTGGTTCTCCTTCCACACGGACAGATACCGCATCAATTCCGTCAATCTGAAGCAGTGACTGCACAATTGCTGCCCGCATCAGTTTCTCATCTAAGGATTTCACTTCATAATATTCTTCGCTGAAATTAATCTCAAGGATACTGCCCTTTAAAGCACAGTCGAGCAATTTCACCTGTTCCGGAATTGCCTGTGTATATTCAATTTCATTCGTTGGTTTCTTCATCTCATCGATTACAGATTCCGCCTTTTTTATCGCAGAATTGCCGCTGATCTTAGCTGCAACCTTTACAAGTCCTGTCTTATCTGTATTCATACAGTAAATGTAAGATTCGCCTTCCTTTACTCCATAACGATCCCCACACGCAGTTACTGCGAGAGAAAGAATCAGAATAAGCAACACTGCGATCCCTTTTCTTTTTTTCATAACTTTTCTCCTAAGAAGCTGTATAGATCAATGGAATTCTCACAGTAAATGTTGTTCCTTCGCCTTCTTCACTGAATACTTTGATCGCACCTCTATGTGCGATCACAGCATTTCGCGCAATTGCAAGTCCAAGTCCTGTTCCTCCGATCTCTCTGGAATGAGATTTATCCACACGGAAGAAACGTTCAAAAACATGCGCCTGATCCTCTTTCGGAATTCCAATTCCTGAATCTTCTACTTTTACATAGAAAAATTTGTGGTCTGCATTCAATGATACATGAACCCATCCATTATCATGATTATACTTTACTGCATTTTCTACCAGATTGGAAATCGCAAGTGACAGCTTTGTCTCATCAATCTCCGCCGTAACCGGACGAAAACTCTCCATTACGATCTCCACATTCTTTTTCTCTGCAATTGGTTTTAATCTCTTCAAAATCTGTTCCAGAAGTTCATTGATATTAATGGATTCAATATTCAGCGTCTGTCCCTTCTTGTCCATCTTCACAAGTGATAAAAGATCTGTAATGATCTTATTCTCACGGTCAATCTCTTTTGCAATATCACCCATGAATTCCTGATACATCTCAACCGGAAGGTTCTCCTGCTCCAGAAGTGAATCGGCCAGTACTTTCATCGATGTCATAGGAGTCTTCAGTTCGTGAGATACATTGGATACAAATTCTTCCCTGGAATCATCCAAAAGCTTCAGCCTTCCCATCATCTTATTAATTGCTTCACTGATACTTTTCGTTTCTGTAAATGTATCCACATGCAAAACATCGTCGCTATACCCTGCACTTACATTCTCGATCGTAGCTGCAATCTGATGCAGCGGACGTACTACACGATCTGCTGCAAACACTGCAACAATCGTCAGAAAAATCATCACAAGACCAATAATCACGCTCCCCTGTGTATATAATACATCCAGAGAATCCTCAATACTATCAGTTGAAACACTTGCCAGCATTACACCGCGAATCTGATCCTCTCCGGGTATTGCAATCGGTGCAGTCACCTCGATATAATGATTCTTCTTATCATAATTATTCGTGCTCGTCCCCTTCATACAGCGCACTACACTTTCAGATACATCCAGCTTTCCCTCATCCAGACTGTAAGTATCCTTGACTACCCTCAGCTGATCATCAATTACCATAACTCTTCCGTTATAAATGTTAGTCAGCTGATTCAGACTGTCATTGACCACCTCTTGTGAAGTGTCCTCAAAATAATGGCTCGCACTGATCTGATTCGTTAAAATTGTACATTGATTCTGAATTTCTGCTGTTCGAAGTGACACAGCACGTGACTCATAGACTTTTACGATTCCAAATAGTGCTACTACGCTGGGCACAAGCCCGGCAAGAAGCACCATAATAAAAATTCGGAATCTAAGATTGTTAAAGATCTTTTTCTTAAATGAAAATGTATTCTTACCCCTGGAAATAATAACCCACTCCCCACTTCGTATGTACGTATTTTGGTTCACTTGGATTCTGTTCTATCTTCTCTCGTAAACGACGGATATGTACATCTACAGTTCTTGCATCACCCGGATAATCATATCCCCAGATCAGATTCAGCAGATTCTCTCTGCTGTAAACCTTATTCGGATTCATTGCCAGAAGCTCAAGCACATCAAATTCCTTCGCTGTAAGATTGATCTCACGTTCCCCGATGAAAACACGGCGTCCTTCGCAATCAATCTTCATATTCCCTTTCACAAGCACCGGACTGCCGGCCGGCTCTTCCTTGCGTTTCGCTGTTCTGCGCATGATTGCCTTGATTCTTGCCTTCACTTCAAGAATATTGAACGGCTTTGTGATATAATCATCCGCACCATATTCCAGACCAAGGATCTTATCCATATCCTCACTCTTGGCAGTCAACATAACAATCGGCATATCTGAAAATTCACGAATCTGCTGACATACCTGGAAACCATCCAGTTTCGGAAGCATGACATCAAGAAGTACAAGATCATACTCACATCTTCTCGCATATTCTAATGCTTCTTCTCCATCATAAGCGCAATCCACTTCCATTCCTTCCTGTTCCAGACTGAACCGAATCCCCTTTACGATTAATTTTTCATCATCAACAACTAATATCTTCTTGCTCATACTCCTCTTTCTGGCCGTTCTTCTGCCTGCCCGCTCCTATACCGTAATATCGTCTTTTATCTTATTAAACACGCCATCCTTGATTCCCTCGATCTTCTTGAGATCCTCTATACTCTGAAAGTTTCCATGCTCCTGTCTGTATTTCAGAATACTCTCTGCCTTTGATGCTCCGATTCCACTCAAGGTCATCAATTCTTCTTTTGCGGCTGTATTTATATTAATTTTATCACTGACTGATCCACCTGCATTTCCATTCGAATCTGCCCACTGACCGGAAACAGATTGTGCTGACTCCTCTGCTTCTTCCTGCGTTGGCACATAGATCCGCTCTCCATCACTCAAAGCTTCTGCCTGATTGATCCAATCTGCGGCAGCATCTTCTGTCATTCCACCGGCCGCTTCCAATGCTTCGTAAATCCGTGCATCTGTCCTCAGTTCGTACACCCCCGGAGCATTCACAGCTCCACATACATGAACATATAACGTCTCCGGCAGTCCTTCTTCTGCATCTGTGCCACCCTGAGATCCTTTTTCTGACTCTGTTTTGGAATTTTGGGAATTCTTTCCTACATCAGATTCTCCCTCCAGTGTGAACTCTTCAAGTTCTTCCGCTGCGTCATGCTTCTCTGCACAGCCACACAATCCCATGGTCAAAAAAGCCAAAGTTAAAGTCAATACAATTCCTTTTAGCATCTGCCCTTTACGGCATCTGCATATTTTCTTCCATCCGTTCTTCATCCTATTGCCTCACTGTTCTCAGACAGTCAGACTTCCCCTTAAAACCGGACATAAATATTGTAACGAATTTTTCTCAAAAATACAATAGACAATTTAACGCTTTGTTACAGACTTGTTACAATACCCGCAAAACTTTCTATTTCCATTGGAAAAGAACAATTCCACCGGCTGCGATCAACAATCCAATCAGTTTTCTCCATGAAAATGGTTCTTTTTCCATTCCGAACATTCCGGATAGTGAGATCAGATAAGCAACCGCCAGCTGGGAAACAACAATGAAAAGTGCTGATCTTGCAGGTCCCAGAGCATCCACACTTTTAATGACAGTCCATGTGATCCCTGCTCCGATCACACCTCCCAACAACATATAGCGCGGTTGGACTTCCATAAGTGCTACAACAGAGTCTCTTCCTGTTGCCAGCCAGACAAACAGACACAAAAGAAATGCTGAAAGTTGCACCCACCCATTGCTTACCCAGATTCCTGTCGTCTTTGTCACCTGCGCGTTGAACACTCCCTGTACACTCATCAGCGCACCTGATAGCAGTGCAATCAAAAAACCGGCCATAAGCTCATACCTCCCTATAGAAATAGTATAAGCAAATGCCGGCTTTTTTATGTATAAGATTTCTTATGCAAGTGCACGTTTCAGTTTTTCGATCATCTCATCAATATGCTTTTCTTCTACGATCAGCGGTGGAACAAAACGGATCACATTTCCCTGAGCCTGAATGATCAGAAGTCCTTCTTCAATTGTCTTCTTATTCACTTCGGCCAACGGTTTTGTGATCTCGATTCCCTGCATCAGACCTTTTCCTTTTCTTTTGACAACACAGTCCAGCTCATCCACAAGCTCATCCAGTTTTTTTGTCAGATATGGAGCAACCTGATTTACATGTCCTACAATATCTTCACGTTCAAAAATCTCGATCACTGTCTTAACAGCTGTACATGCCAGTGGATTTCCTCCATAAGTTGCGCCGTGATCTCCCGGCTGAAGAGAATATTTTGCCACTTCTTCCGTCATTGCAAATGCACCGACCGGAATTCCGTTTCCGATTGCTTTCGCCATAGTCAGAATATCCGGTTTTACACCAAATCCCTGCCATGCAAACATATTTCCGGTTCTTCCCATTCCGCACTGCACTTCATCACAGATCATCAGGATTCCATTTTCATCACAGATTTTACGGATTCCTTCCATAAATTCCTGTGTTGCAAGATTGATTCCGCCTTCGCCCTGCAGCGGTTCCAAAATAATTGCACAAGTCTTATCATTTACCAGTGCTTTCACACTGTCAAGATCATTAAACTCTGCAAATCTTACACCTGGAACAACCGGCTCAAACGGTTCACGATAAGAATCATGTCCTGTCACAGAAACTGCTCCGAAGCTTCTTCCATGGAAAGAATTCTGCATCGCTATAAATTCATATCTTCCCGTCTTCTTTGTGTAAGCATATCTTCTTGCCGCTTTCAGAGCACCTTCATTTGCCTCTCCGCCACTGTTTGTAAAGAAAACTCTGTCCATTCCGGAAATGCGGTTTAATTCTTTTGCTGCCTCTCCACAGCTCTCGTGAAAATAAAGATTTGATGTATGGTATAACTTATCAATCTGATCTTTTAATGCCTGATTCAGTTCTTTATTATCATATCCAAGTCCAGACACAGCAAATCCTGCTGCAAAGTCAAGATATTCTTTTCCTTCTGTATCATACAGATACATTCCTTCTCCGTGATCCAGTGCAATCGGAAATCGATTGTATACATGGATCAGATTCTCTTCTGCCGCCTGTATTTTACTGTTCACCATCATAATACCTGCTTTCTTTCTGATTTAAAATTGCTGTACCGATTCCTTTGTTTGTAAAGATTTCAAGCAACAGACAATGTGGGATTCTTCCATCCAGAATATGAACACGGGATACACCACTTTCAATCGCATCAATACAATTCTGAAGCTTTGGAAGCATTCCACCTCCAATATATCCGTCAGCAATCAATTCCTTGGCTTCTTTGACCTCCAGTTCAGAAATCAATGTAGAAGGATCTTTTGGATCTTTATAAACACCTTCAATATCTGTCAGGAATGCAAGCTTCTCAACTTTCATTGCACGGGCGATTGCGCAAGCTGCATCATCAGCATTGATATTATACGTATTGTATTCCTCATCCATACCAACCGGGCAAATGATCGGAAGGAAATCTTTTTCCAGAAGGTCATACAAAATCTCTGCATTTACTTTCTTGACATCACCTACGAATCCGATATCCTGTCCGTCTGAAAACTTCTTCTCAACCTGGAGAAGATTTCCATCCTTTCCACTGATTCCGATCGCACGCACGCCAAGACTCTCTACAAGCTGTACAAGACTCTTATTCACGCGTCCCAGAACCATCTCAGCAATCTCCATTGTCTCTGCATCTGTCACTCGAAGTCCGTTGATAAATTCTGCTTCTTTTCCGACTTTTCCAACCCACTTGCTGATTTCCTTACCACCGCCATGCACGATGATCGGTTTGAATCCACACAGTTTCAGAAGTGTAACATCCTCGATTACTCTGCGTTTCAGACTTTCATCCACCATGGCACTTCCGCCATATTTTACTACGATGATTTTACGGTTAAAGCGCTGGATATAAGGCAGTGCCTCGATCAGCACCTGCGCTTTATCCAGATATTTCTGCATATTGCTTGTCATTTTTTCTGTCTCCCTTTTTTATCTTTTCAGCGTCTTTAAAGAAATAATAATTTCTCTATAAATCAACTTCTGTAATCCGCATTGATATCAATGTATCCATGTGTCAGGTCACAGCCCCACGCAGTAGCTTCTGCATCTCCGGCTTTCAAGTCAGCAATGGCTGTCACTTTTTCCTGTGAAAGGATCTCTGTTGCCTTTTCTTCGCTATAATCTGTTGCTGTTCCATTAGCAATGATCTGAAGCTTTCCTGCACAGCTCTCGAAGAAAAGATCTACCTGCTCCGGATCAAACTGCGCTCCGGAATATCCCATTGCACAAAGGATTCTTCCCCAGTTTGCATCGTGTCCTGCGATTGCAGCCTTTGTAAGATTCGAGCATACAACAGATTTTGCAAGAACTTTTGCCTGCTCTTTTGTCTGTGCTCCGACAACCTTTACTTCAAAAAGTGCTGTTGCACCTTCTCCGTCTCCCGCCATTGCCTTCGCAAGTGTCTCATTTACATAATGAAGAGCCTCTTTGAATGCATCGAATTCCGGTGTGCCTTCTTTGATCTTCTCATTTCCGGCCATTCCATTCGCGAGAAGAAGTGCTGTATCATTTGTTGAAGTATCTCCGTCAACAGAAATCATGTTATAAGTATCCTCAACATCACTGCTCATTGCCGCCTGAAGTGCTTTTTTGGAAATTTTTGCATCCGTTGTAATAAATGCAAGCATTGTACACATATTCGGATGGATCATTCCGGAACCTTTCGCCATTCCTCCGATCGTTACTTCTGTATCTCCTGCCATAAATGTAACCGCAACTTCTTTTTTCTTCGTATCAGTTGTCATGATTGCTTTTGCAGCTTCTGTTCCACTTGCCAGATCAGCTTTCTTTCCCTTGGCAAGTTCTGTAATTCCGGCTTTGATCTTATCGATTGGGATCTGCATTCCGATGACTCCTGTAGAACCTACAAGAACACCTTTCTCATCGATTCCAAGAACTTTTCCTGCCTCTTTTGCTGTCTCTTCACAGTATTTCATACCTTCCTCTCCGGTACACGCATTTGCAATTCCGGAGTTTACAATAACTGCCTGTGATTTCTGTTTGCTCTCTACAATCTGTCTGTCCCACTTCACCGGAGCTGCCTTTACTACATTCGTTGTAAATGTTCCGGCAACTTTACACGGTTTCTCACTGTAAATGATCGCCATATCTGTACGTCCCTGGTATTTGATTCCTGCTGCTGTTGCCGCTGCTTCAAATCCTTTTGCTGCGGTAACTCCGCCTTCGATAATCTTCATATGATCTGCTTCCTTTCTACTGTTCATTAAATGCTGTAATATTTTCTTCATTTAAAATAAAATCATAATAATTCACATCAAGTCGTTCCGTCCATCCGATTGTATTCCAAAATGCATTTCCTACATTATTCTGTGCAAATGCGATCAGGCAGACTTTATTAATTTTCTCTTCCTGAAGAGCTTTCATGCTATGTACGACCATGTCTTTTCCGATTCCATGTCTTCGGTATGCCTCATCCACACATACATGATAGAGACTTCCCTGTCTTCCATCATGACCACAGAGAATACTTCCGACGATTTTTCCTTCTTTCACTGCGACAAAACTCGTTGTCGGATTCCGTCGCAGAAACCTTTCGACACCTTCTTTCGAATCGTCGATACTGCGAATTCCGAATCCCCGGATCTTCTTCCACAATTTATATACTTCATCATAATCCTCTATTGTCATTACACGTATCATACATACCACCTTTATCAATATAACCTATGGGAACATCGGAACGAGTTCAAGTCCTTCACTCTCCGGAAGACCAAACAGCAGATTCATATTCTGAACCGCCTGTCCTGCGGCACCTTTTACAAGGTTATCAATAGCTCCCATCATAATGATCCGTCCTGTTCTCTCATCGATCTTAAATCCAATGTCTACATAGTTGCTTCCTTCTACCCATTTGGTCTCCGGACACTGATTTTTCTCCAGAACACGAACAAATTTCTCATCTGCATAATATTTATCATAAATTGCTTTTACTTCTTCATATGTAACTTTTTTCGTAAGCTTTGCATACTCTGTCGCAAGAATTCCACGATTCATTGGAACTAAATGCGGTGTAAAGTTCAATACAACTTTCTCTCCTGCTGCATATCCGAGCTGTTCTTCGATCTCCGGTGTATGGCGATGTGTAGCTACTCCATATGCTTTGATATTTTCATTCACTTCACAGTAAAGATTCGGAAGCTTTGCTCCTCTTCCTGCTCCTGAAGTTCCAGACTTCGCATCGATGATCAGAGTGCTCATATCGATCAGTCCTTCCTTTGCAAGCGGATATGCTGTCAGGATAGAACATGTTGTATAACATCCCGGATTGGCCACGATACGTGCATCCTTCACTTTGTCCCGGTTGATCTCGCACAATCCATAGACAGCTTCATCAATATACTGCGGTGCTTTGTGTTCGATTTTATACCACTCTTCGTAAACCTTCACATCTTTCAGACGGAAATCTGCACTGAGATCAATGATCTTTGTCTTTGAAAGGATTTCTTCATTGATCAGAGATGCACACAGTCCCTGCGGGGTTGCTGTGAAGATCACATCTACCTGCTCGGCAAGCTCATCCATGTTATCATCCATGCATTTTGCATCTACAATCTGAAACATGTTTCTATATACATCTGCATATTTCTGATCTACATAACTTCTGGATCCGTACCAGACAACCTCTGCATCTTTATGTCCCATCAATATTCTTACGAGCTCGCCGCCTGCATAACCGGTTGCTCCAATAATTCCGACCTTAATCATCGTTCTCAAGTCCTTTCTTTTACCATTTCCATGGGAGCCAATAGAAGTTCCCTGGGAATTGCATATTTACTGTACTGTGGTAACGTGTTACCGCAATCATTTCTCCTTATAATATACCACTTTAATCGGGATGTAAAGTATTTCCTGAAATTGAATGTATAAAAATACACTTTCCCTGCTTTACTTGCATAATAATACATCTTTCATGTATAATATGCAAGCGTTTTTTCAAAAAAGTTTGTAGATAGTATTTTCCTACTATATAAAGATATATAAAAAAGGCGATGATATTGGCCTAAATATTTTTTTGATTTTCTTCTTATTTCATTCTTTTCATCATATCTTGTATATTTCTTCTTATAGCCTATTGTTTTATGCATTCTTTTTGTTTATTATGTGTGTCTTTATGCATTTTATTCATTTTTTTAAAATAATACTTGCATAATTATAAAATGTGGTGTATAGTATGTTTTAGCTTGTTAAAGCAGAAATCTTTAGAACTCAAGAAACTGAGAAAACAGAAATTGATAAAATACATTCAGGAGGCAATAAAATGAGTAAAGAAAAAGTTGTATTAGCATATTCAGGTGGTCTTGATACTACAGCAATTATCCCGTGGCTGAAAGAAACATTTAACTATGACGTTATCTGCTGTTGCATCGATTGTGGACAGGGAGAAGAACTGGACGGACTGGATGAAAGAGCAAAACTTTCCGGAGCTTCTAAATTATATATTGAAAATATCATTGATGAATTCTGTGATGACTTCATCGTTCCTTGTGTAAAGGCCGGAGCTGTTTATGAGAACAAATACCTTCTCGGAACTTCCATGGCTCGTCCGGCAATCGCTAAGAAACTGGTTGAGATTGCACGTAAAGAAGGCGCTGTTGCTATCTGCCATGGTGCAACAGGAAAAGGAAATGACCAGATCCGTTTCGAGCTTGGTATCAAAGCTCTTGCTCCGGACATCAAGATCATCGCTCCATGGCGTATGACAGATGTATGGACAATGCAGTCCCGTGAAGACGAGATCGATTACTGTAAAGCTCATGGAATTGATCTTCCATTTGACGCAAAGCACAGCTACAGCCGTGACCGTAACCTGTGGCACATCAGCCATGAAGGACTTGAACTTGAGAATCCGGCAAATGAGCCAAACTACGATGATCTTCTCGTACTGAGCACAACACCAGAGAAAGCACCAGACAAAGATGAATACGTTACAATGACATTTGAAGCAGGTGTTCCAAAGAGCGTAAACGGAAAAGAGATGAAAGTTTCTGAAATCATCACAGAACTGAACCGTCTCGGTGGAAAACATGGAATCGGAATCGTTGATATCGTTGAGAACCGTGTTGTTGGAATGAAATCACGTGGTGTTTACGAGACTCCTGGTGGAACAATCCTAATGGAAGCACATGACCAGCTTGAAGAGCTCGTTCTCGACCGTGCTACATATGAAGTTAAGAAAGATCTTGGAAATAAATTTGCTCAGATCGTATACGAAGGAAAATGGTATACACCACTTCGTGAAGCAATCCAGGCATTTGTTGATGTTACACAGCAGTATGTAACAGGAGAAGTTAAGTTCCGTCTCTATAAAGGAAATATCATCCGTGCCGGAGAGACATCTCCATACTCACTGTACAGCGAATCCCTTGCAAGCTTCACAACAGGAGATCTGTATGATCACCATGACGCTGACGGATTCATCAACCTGTTCGGACTTCCTCTGAAAGTTCGTGCTATGAAAATGCAGGAAGTAGAATCACAGAAGAAGTAAGAGGAATTTGTTGAACTTGGATTCAAGCAATTAATATGAAACATAAGAGCCAGAACAGTTACCGTGTGTGGTGCCTGTTCTGGCTCTTACTTTAATTATCTCTCTCCCCACAGTTCGTCTGCTTTTGTTTTCCACTCTTTGGCGTAATGTTCGCATTTTCCGCAAAGGTGTTCTACAGTTTCCGGGGACTGGAGGTCTGTTGATTTTGCGCCGGTTTCGTGTACCATCTGCTGCAGTTTTTCTGGATTTTCGAGCATTGGGCACGGGCGCAGATGATTGTTGTTAAATGGCTGATTGTTATGATAAGCCATAAACAGTGGCTGGCGCAGTGCATCAAGCACGCTCACTTCTTTAATGTTTGCACTTGAATAATGGATAAATACACATGGCTCTGCATCTCCATTTGCATTAATATGGAAGTAATTTCTTCCGCCGGCAATACATCCTCCTACAAACTCTCCATCATTCTGGAAATCGAATGCAAAGAGCTGTTTTCCACCTGTCAATCCACGGATCTCACGGATGCGGTGATACATGTATTCTCTCTGCTCTTTTGTTGGAAGCAGATCCAGTGCTGCATCATTTCCAACCGGCATATAATGGAAATACCATGCATAGCGACATCCTTTTTCAATGATCATATCAAGGAATTTGTCGGATGTTACTGTATCAATATTAGCTCGTGTATAGCAGATTGATGTTCCAAAGATCAATCCGTATGTTTTCAAAAGATCCATTGCATGCATAACCTTCTGATAAACGCCTTTTCCACGGCGGCCGTCGTTGACTTCCTCATATCCTTCCAGACTTATGGACAAGGACAGATTACCAACCCGCTGCATCTCCTGGCAGAACTCATCATCTACAAGTGTTCCGTTTGTAAATGCATGGAATACACAATCGTTGTGTTTCTCGCATAAACGGATGACATCTTTCTTTCTCACGAGAGGCTCTCCGCCTGTCAGCATATAGAGATAAATTCCAAGTTCTTTTCCTTGTGTGATCACACGATCCATATCTTCAAAAGAAAGGTTCAGAAGATGTCCGTACTCTGCTGCCCAACATCCGGTACATTTCAGATTACATGCACTGGTTGGATCCATCAGAATCAGCCATGGAATATTACACTGATATTTTTCACGTGACTCATGCATTAACTTTGTTCCGTAAAGCATTGCATCAAATCCAAGATTCAATGCTGTTGTCTTAAGGACATGCGGATCTACTTCATCAAGAAGTCTATTCAGATACTGAACCCATTTGTTGTCCGGATCCTGAATCATCTTTCTTGCAGCTTCATAAGACCCTGGCTGGAAACGATCTTTTGCAAAATTTTCTGTAAGATCTACAAGCTTAAGAAGTGCTTTCGTTCTATCATCTGTCTTGTTCATATATTTAAGTACTTTATCTGCTGCCAAACTAAATGCTGCTCTTTCTGCCTGAAATTTTAATCCTGCCATTTTTTTCACCTTTTCCTTACTTTTCAAGGAACCTTTCTTAAGTATAAACTATTATTTCATAATCTAGCATTTTCCTTTTTTTCATGTAAGATTCAGTTTTTTCCAAATGTGCTGTAGTTTGAACATTTTCTTTTTGTTGTTCTTTTTTGGCTACAAATCATGTGAAATGTATCCGAAATATCAAGAAATTTCAACACTATGTTCTTGAAAAGTCATGTTAAAGAACTGTCAATCTTAGAAACTTTTTTAATCACATTCTCTTTTTTATGGTATAATATTTCCATTGTAGAAAGGATTTGAACAAATGACAGAAGTGAAAAAAGAACTGACAAAAGATTTGCTGGCACTCTCTTTCAAAGAACTTATTATGAAGATGCCTTTTGAAAAGATTACAGTTAAGATGATCACCGACGGAGCTGATGTGATCCGTCCAACTTTTTATAAACATTTTCAGGACAAATACGAAATCATCGAATATATCCTCGAAAAAGAAATCAAAGATAAGATCCAGGTACTGATTGAAAATGACATGGAAGACGATCTTCTCCGTCTTCTTTTCACCTGTCTTTCTAAAGACAAAGAATTTTATAAGAGACTTTATTTGATCGAAGGTCCTAACTCCTTCGATCATCTGATGTTCCAATTTATTTATGATACATTGCTTAGATTATTAAACAAATATCCATTGAAATCACCTGCGAAGCTCCAGATACTCAGTCGCGAGACAATTGCGCGATTTTATACCTTTGGGCTCGCAGATTCTGTAAAATATGCGATCATGCATGATATCACATATACCCCGGAAGAGATTGCAGCTGCTTATGATTATCTGATTCATAACTCCGCATTTGATCTTATGGAACATCCAAGGATCTGATGATACATAGAGGACTTAGGAACAATTTTTAGACATATTACCGCAATCTTCCATTTACCCCTAATTTCACCATAAGAGCTTCTTGAAGAATCTGAGAGAAGTTAAGATTCTCTCGAACAGCCGCTTCATTTAACCATTCTGGAATACTGAGCGTCTTTTTTACAGCCTTTGATCTGTGCTTTCTCCGATACTCTGCCATATCAAATTCTATAATTACCAGAATCCCATCTTCAGGATCCACCGTTTCAAATTCTGATGCTTTTGGGATATCAGTTCCTTCATCTTCTATACTGGACAATGACAAACCTAATGCATCTATCGCCATTTCATATGCTTCATCCATGCTATCGCCCTGTGTCATGCATTCAGGAAAATCGGGAAAGCTAACCCAGAAACCGCCTTCTTCTGCTTTATGAAAAACAGCTGGATAAAATAATCTATTCTTCATCAAATAACCTCTCTTTCAAGCGACAGGACTATCTAAGCCCTGCCTGTTTAAGTATTGCCTGCTCCAATCCTTTTTTCAAGTCCTTGGAGTGATAAGGAACAATTACTGTCTTATCAGTTTTCAGATTCTTCATTTTTACATGCGAACCATTCTGACTGATTACTTCAAATCCATTTTCTTTCAGGAGTTTTAGCATCTCCTTCGAGCTCATTGGCATCTTTTGTGTCTCCTTTCCTTATCATATTTATATATTACTACGTAAAAATACGTGCGTCAACGTATTTTTACGTATCAAAATTATATTAAGAACTATGAAATCATAAAATCCAACAACAAAAAATAACGCAGACAATATCTCTATCATCTGCGCCATTTCTCATTATTTTGAATTATTTCATTACAATATTGATAATCTTCTTCGGAACATAGATCTCCTTGATCACATTTCCTGTCAGCTTATCAGCGATTGCCTCTTTACCTGCTGCGATTGCATCATCTTTGGAGATATCTGCCGGGATCTCGATTACAGCTTTTGTCTTACCGTTGATCTGAACCGGAATCTTGATCTCATCATCTTTCATCTCGTTCTCATCATATTTTGGCCATCCTGCATTGAAGATTGTCTCTTCATGTCCAAGCTGCTCCCACATCTCTTCTGCAAAGTGCGGTGCGAATGGAGAAAGAAGTACTGCGATTGTCTCGAGTGTCTCTTTGTCGATTCCGCCCTCTTTCTTTGCAATTTCCATGAACTTGTTATTGTACTCCATGAATCCGGAGATAACTGTATTCAGGCTGAAGCTTTCAAGTCTTGTTGTGATGTCATAAACCATTCTGTGACGAAGTTTGATCATCTCTTTTGTAGGATGAACATCCTTCTCCTTGCTTTCCATAAGGATATTCCAAAGACGTTTCAGGAAACGGTTTACGCCGTCAATTCCACGGTCATCCCACTCTGCATCCAGCTCCGGTGGTCCTACAAAGAGTTCATACATTCTCAGGGAGTCACATCCGTAATCACGTACGAGGTCATCCGGTGATACAACATTTCCTTTGGACTTACTCATCTTGATTCCGTTCTTACCTGTGATCATACCCTGATTGAACAGTTTGTGGAATGGCTCATCAAAGTCGATTGCCCCGATATCACACAGGAATTTTGTATAGAATCTGGAGTACAGAAGGTGAAGTACAGCATGTTCTACACCACCGATGTACATATCTACCGGAAGCATCTCGTCTGCTTTTTCTCTGGAAACAAGTGCTTCTGAATTGTGGTTATCTACATAACGCAGGAAATACCAGGAGGATCCTGCCCACTGTGGCATTGTGTTAGTCTCTCTCTTGGAATCACTTCCACAAACCGGACACTTGCAGTTTACCCACTCATCGATTGCAGCAAGTGGTGACTCACCTGTTCCTGTTGGCTCGTAGGAATCTACCTCTGGCAGACGAAGTGGAAGTTCTTCTTCCGGTACCGGAACATTTCCACACTTCGGACAGTGAATGATCGGGATTGGCTCTCCCCAGTAACGCTGACGGGAGAATACCCAGTCACGCAGCTTGTAATTTACTGTTGCGCGTCCGATTCCCATCTCTTCGATCATATGCGGAGCTTCTTTCTTAAGCACAGAAGACTCCATACCGTTCCACTCACCGGAGTTGATCATTGTTCCGACTGCATCTGTATATGCCTCTGTCATATTCTCGATCTCTTCTCCGTCTTTTGCGATAACCTGAATGATCGGAATATTGAATTTTGTTGCGAACTCGAAGTCACGGTCGTCATGTGCAGGTACACACATGATTGCTCCTGTACCGTAGTCAGCCAGTACATAATCAGACAGCCAGATCGGTGTCTTTGCTCCATTCAGTGGGTTGATCGCATAGCTTCCTGTGAAGACTCCTGTCTTCTCTTTGTCCTGCATACGGTCAACATTGGACTTCATAGATGCATCATAAATGTATTTCTCTACTGCTTCTCTTGTCTCATCTGTTGCGAGAGATGCTGCCAGCTCATGCTCAGGAGCAAGTACCATAAATGTAGCTCCGTGGAGTGTATCCGGTCTTGTTGTATAAACAGTGATCTTCTCATCTCTTCCTTCTACCGGGA
>OLPU01001114.1_pt1 | contig 21108 bp, 20 predicted proteins | sample 1673111 | NCBI WGS metagenome assembly OLPU01 (sample SAMEA3136755, study PRJEB25190) | human gut metagenome | reverse complement strand
ATGCCCCCAGCAGGGAGTGGGAATGAAAGTTAAGAACAAGCCTTGACACAGTTTAAATTACACCCCCGAAATGGCAGACGAAACAGAGCGCAAATATGATAATACCCCATGGCACTCATGCCATGAGGTATCATTATTATTGGGGGTGAGGCTTTTTAATCAGCCCAAATGCTGCCACTTGCATCGCGATAGTCACTAACCGATCCTTCGCTATAATCCTCTTCCTTTGCTTTCAATATTTCAGAGCCCGCGAGGATAGATATAGTCTCCATTTGGTAAACATTCAGTTCTGGCTTTATATATTCTTTCTTTTTCATAATTCTCAGTTTTTTTTTATTTGATGATAACTTTCATTGTCTTGCTGCCACGCTTCACGATGTTGATGCCCTTCTGAGGAGCGTTGAGGCGATTGCCCTGCAGGTCGTAGTATATGGCATTGTCGTCTGCAATAGTGTTGAGGCTGTCGATGGCTGTTGTGTTGTCACCGATGGCGATGCTAAACATCTTGGCACCAGCAAATGATGAAGTGTTGTCTACCATGTAAGCACGGAAAGGCTTGCTGCCCACCTGTGTTGTGCTTGTATACTCCAACAGTTTGGTAGGGTTCATCAGTTGGTTGCCTTTCACGATGTAGCAGTTGTCGTCAGCAGACTTGTCGAACACCTTCTTTGTATAGAGACCCTGGAGCTGATAGCTGCCATCAACAGTTGCTGCTGTCTTTACGTTATTTGCAATCTCTTTGTTGGCAACAGAGAAGTTGAGAGCGGTTTGTCCCTCTTTCATCTTGATGATAACAGGAGTGCCAGCTGCGATGCTTGTCTCAATCTCTTTGAGTTCTACCGTATTAGTTGTCTCGTCAGCTGAAAGAAGTTTGAAGGCACGGAAGTTCTTATCTGCAAGCGATACCTCGAAAGGCAGACAGAGCGTAGCCCATGTGGTGCCTTCCTTCATTTCGCGGTTATAAGTAGCTGTTGTAGCTGTAAATGGTTCGTAAGCCACGAAGTCCTTTTCATCGTCAAGAGCAAGACTCGCTGCTGTAAGAGTTTCTCCTGATGCCCCAATCTTTTCATTACCATTCTTACCTACCAGCTTGCTGAAGTAGCCAGTCTTGTAGTTGGCATATTTGTAGTTGGTCTTGCTACCGTCATAGCCGTTGAGTTTTTCGCAACCATAGAACATATCATTACCATTAGTAACCTTGTTCGTAACAAACTTATCGCTGGCGTAGATGGTTGTGAGGGCTTTGCAGATATAGAACATACGGCTCATACTTGTCACTTTCGCTGTGTTGAAGCTAGAGAGGTCGAGAGATTCGAGAGCGTAGCAGTCCCTGAACATAAATGACATGTTTTCTACATTCTCGGTGTTGAAGTTTGTGAGATCGAGAGATTTGAGAGACTCGCAGTGACCGAACATATTGCGCATATTCGTCACGTTCTCGGTGTTAAAATACTCAATGCCTTCTATTGTGGTCAGATTACTGCAACTAAAGAACCACTCATTACAGCTTGTTGGTCTTGCATTGGCAAACGAAGCATCGAAGACCACTTTTTTGACATAAGAGTTTTTAGAAATCCATTTAGGAGTATTTTCCCCCTCATTAAGCTCATAAGCTCCTTCGGGCTTGAATCCCTTGTAGCTGAATGTAAGAGTTCCAGTAGCAGCGTCAAACATGGCATACCCACGTCCATAAGTAAAGTAACCAGTCGGGCCGCAGTTGGCATAGGTGTGGTCTTCCTTGCTAGAGGTATAGTCTTTGAGGTTGGAGCAATCAGAGAACATACAAGTACTTTCAGTAACCTGATCCGTAACAAACTTATCGCTGGCGTAGATGGTTTTGAGAGCGTAGCAGCTCTGGAACATACCTGCCATATTCGTCACCTTCGCTGTGTTGAAGTTGGTGAGGTCGAGAGATTCGAGAGATTTGCAGTAAGCGAACATATAGTACATATCTGTCACATTCTCGGTGTTGAAGTTTGTGAGATCGAGAGATTTGAGAGACTTGCAGCCAACGAACATATAGCGCATATTCATCACGTTCTCGGTGTTAAAATACTCAATGCCTTCTATTGTGGTCAGATTAGAGCAGCCTTTGAACCATATATAACAGTTCGTTGGTCTTGCATTGGCAAACGAAGCATCGAAAACCACCTTCTTGATTTTATTTCTTTGATAAAACCACCCTGGAGTTTCAAACCCAACATTAAGGTCATAAGCTCCTTCGGGCTTGGAAGGACTGCATTTGAATGTAAGCGTTCCTGTGCTTCCTTCAAACACCGCATAAGCCGGATATAAAAGGCTGGCATAACTAACCTCTTGAGTGGCATCTGCATCGCTGAAGTATTTGTGGCATACATCACACTGCCAGTGTTCTTTAACTCCATCTTTAGCCTCATGGTGAGTGAGTGTGTGCTTCTTTAGCTCATCAGTCTTATATTCTTTTACTATTGAGTGGCAAATAGAGCATTTGTATGTGGTATAGCCATGCTCGGTGCAAGTAGTTTCCACAGTTTTTATTGCATTGCCAAGGGCAGACGAGCCATCGGCATTTGTGTGCGTACAAGTTTGGAGTTTGAGTTCAAATTCGCCTACCTGCAACACGTCTCCGCTATGAATAGCCGATATTTCCCATTTGAAATATTTGTAAGATTTACCTCCCCCGCAGGTGAAGTCGTAAGAAGTATAGTTCACATCCTGAAGCTTCGTATCGTTGTTTACCTCCTGAATGAGCGTCCATTCTCCATCTTTGCCCACGTTGTTTCCATAGAGCTTCCACGACATAGGGTTGCGACCTTTACTAGTGAAGTTGTCGTTACCCGTTGTGATGGTGTAGCCCACAGGGACTCCTGCTTTGCTGGCTGCGAAGATGACATTGGCACTACCTGAGAATTTGCAGCACCACTTGGAGAAATCGCCTTCTGTCTTTTTGCCATCAAAGAGTTTCTCATAAGTCTCATTAGTGAAGCCTTGGGGATTACCTGCTAAGGCTGTGAAGGTAACTGTGTTGTCGTAATCTGTCTGCGCTACCATACTGGTAGGCACAAGCAACAACATGAGCAACATCAATGGGCATAGAGCGATCCTTCGGAACCTACCTCCCCCATTGTTAATACGGTCGGCATGCGACCCATTGAATTGATTGGTAAATTTTTTCATAAATTAATATTATAATTGTTATTTAAATTTGTCTGCTTATTATTAAGTTCACTCCAGAAAATACAAGAGGTTTATTAAGAAGATAAATATGGATGCCCCCCGATGATAATCAGGGCTAACTCTATCCTTGGTATAGTTTCTATATTTCCTTCATGTTGCAAATATAGTGAATTTCTCCGAAAGAGGGTGCAGCTTTCCCCTGTTCAAATCTTTATCAATCTGAAGTTCATTTATCTGCTGGTGCAAAGCTTGCAAATCTATTTTCTTTGCCATATCGGTGTCTCCTAGCTCTATAAATATGCTCCACCGATTCCTTAAGCAGAGAAGATTGTTAGAAACAGGATTGCTATTATAAAATGATGGCGTAGGAATCTTATTACCCTTAGCCTCATCCTTGCCTTTCAGGTACCTCGGAATGGACCACAGCGTCAAGGATAAGAAGCAACAGAAGCCTACGCCAAGCAGGTATATATATGATAGCATAGGGTGTACCCCCTCAGTCGAAGGGGCACACCTATGCCATGTGTATATACACAGTGGGTAGACGCCCACCGCAGTCTCCATCTGAACGCTTATGAAATTTCCGAGGTTTCGAAAGGTCAGAAGAAACGTCAAGCAAACGTCTTCAATTTAAAATAGGCCAAGCCATGGACTTTTACCTAGCCAGCGACTCATCGCCAGCCATCCACAGCAAGACATCGGCAAAGGTAATAAAAAGAATTGGGATTTGCAAGAAAATCGGAAAGTTTCTTGCAAATCCCAAGGATATTTATTATTTTAAAATAATTTTCTCGTTCGAAGGATGGCGTAACGAGAAACAACTTGCGTTATCTTTGTTTGTAAAGCAGAAATCACATAAACTAATAATGTCCATTCCTATTACAACATCATAATCTTCACTCAACGTTAACATCGCTTCTACGTTTAACGCTGTTGTTCCTGTCGGTAAGCCTAAATGAACCAAAAACGTTTCACGTTTCTCAGTTGTTGTATTATCTGATACCAAGCATACACCATAAGGCTTTAGCCCCAAATCATCAACTACCTTTTGAGATATAAGCGTATTAGTCGCCCCTGTATCCCACATGCAATTAGAAGAGCGAAATATCTTAGGCACCACAATACTATCATTCATTTCTACAGCCTCACAGACTGCTATTGGCGTCAGAATGGCATCTACCAATCCCTTGCTTTCAAAATTATATGCTGCCATTCAAAACCTCCAACAAATCGCCCTCATACACTTGTGGTCTAGTATGCTTCTTATCATCCATAAAACGAACCACACGTACATAGCCAGAGCGACAAGCCTTCGACTTTTCCTTCTTGGAACAATCAAAAGCGTTCTTAAAATCTATAGTAATCTGCTCCATAATTATTTGGACTTTAAATTAAACATCTATTTAACAGTGCAAAATTACATATTTTCCTATAAATAAGACTATTAACACGCACCTTTAACAAAATATTAACATAACTGCAGTCCTTCACTCTCTACATTATTATAAAAAGGACTGCCCTTTTTGCTCTGCCAATCCTTCATCGAATACACTATCGGGTGAATCATCTGATTGATTTGCCATCCCAATTCCCAAAGAGGATAGGTGTAATTATCATGATCCTGCTCATCTATCTTATCCTTGTTCAAAAGCACAAGGATGTCCCAGTCGGAATCTGCTTTAGCATCCCTTCTAGCCCTTGACCCGAAAAGGATAACCTTGGCATCTTTCGGCATAATCGACTCCGCTTTCTTCTGAATCGACTTGAGTACCTCATCTTCAAGATGTTCCCTTGTTATTGTCGTCATAACACTATCATTTTAATTACACCGCAAAAATACGAAAAAGAATTGAAACTAACAAATATTCTGAGAGATATTTGCATTTATTCTTTCCTCTTTACCCAAACCTTATGGCTGCCGCGGCCTAGTGAATCTATCGGCGAAGTATCATCTTTGATAAAATCCATCAATTATGTAAAAAGAATCTACTTTTTGTGATTTTTCTTTTCAAAAAGTTTGTTTTATCAAAGAATCTTTGTATCTTTGCAGCAACAGAACTCGTTTGCATCCCATTAGAACTGCAAGCGAGTCATTTTTTATATATAAGACATATGAATCAGAGACCAAGAACCATACAAGAACAATTGACCAGACTCAAAGAAAAGGGAATGGAATTCAATGATGAACAAATTGCTATTTCATATCTAGCAAGGATTAGCTATTTTCGCCTAAAATACTATTGGGTGGATATGTTGGATATTAATACTAGGCATTTCGTCAATGGTACAAGTTTTAATACAATCATAGACCGATATGAGTTTGACAAAAAGTTGCGCAATATTCTTTTTGGAGCAATTGAAATCCTGGAAGTGGGATTACGTACAAAATTCATAACAACTCTTTCGTTGGCAACAAATACAGGATTATGGTATTTGGATAATTCCCTTTTTGAAAACCAGCAGTTTCACACAAACCTGGTGCTGGATATGAAATATGAGTTCGCTCGAAATTCAGATCCTTTTGTTCGACAGTATATTTTAGACCATCCCGATTGGGACAAAAATACATTGTCCGGAGCTAATCCTGACGCGTGGATGATTTTTGAAACTGCTACATTTGGAACACTATCTAAGATGTACAAAAACCTATTGAATCAATCTCCATTAAAATCAAGAATAGCAAATGAATTTGGTTTATATTCTGCCCGAGAACTTTCAAGTTGGTTAGAAGCTATTTCTGTCTTACGAAATATCATTGCCCACCATTCAAGAATATGGTATAAGATATTTTCTAAGAAACCGACAAATATAAGCCATCATAGGAATGAATGGATGCATTCAAACTTAACAGAGCACCAGCGTAAACGTGCGTTTGGCGTAATATCCTGTCTTTTATATCTGTGTAATGCTATATGTCCTAACAACACTATCAAAAAGGATATAAAGGAACTTTTTGCTTCATACCCAAACATTCCTATTTTTATGATTGGCTTCACAAGAGCATGGGAAGAAAATCCTATTTGGAAATAAATATCTCAAATAAAAAAGAGCTGTCATCTGTGGTAACTATCATAAATGACAGTTCTTATATTCTAAGCTTTTGCCCTTTACCTTTACGCTATGTTATTCTTTCCTCTTCACCCAAACCTTATGGCTGCCGCGGCCTAGTGAATCTATCGGCGAAGTCTTGTCATTTGTCAGCTCCTTCAGTTCCATAGAGGCGGCAGTACGGCTCAGGTTGTTGATGGAGGCATAATCACCTAGGGTGAGGACTCCGTTCTTCTCTATCACCTCCAGGGCTCGGGCGATGCGTTCTTCCCTGGAATACAGCTGCTTACGGATAACCTTTACGCCACCCAGATCACGCTCCAGATCACGGTCGGTTTCACGCTTCACATCCTTGATAAACTCAGGGGACGCCTTGAAGTTGATGTCCTTCACGCCCACCTTGCGGTACGTCATCTTATCATCTGGATTCAGAATTTCCCTAGGCTTCTCATCCTCGAAAGCGAGGGAGAGGGAGAAGGTGCCGAAACCTTCCAGATTCACGTTGTACCCCATGGAGAGCATATCTGTCAGCATATCAACCACATCGGTCAATACAGCCTCCGTGGTACTTTCCGAAATACCGCGATGGTAATTCTGCATCATCTTGACGAACTCTTTTCGGGATAGTGTCCGGTTGGTCACCATCTTGGGATAAACTCTGCGCTTGCCATCATAGCGCATATCCCCCATTTCCTGCAATTTGTACTTAGCCATATCAGTTTCCTTTCCTATTTTAGTTTATTAGTATTTCTTATTGCAGCAGCCTTTACATCCTATAGTATTTATTGTTATACTTAAGAAGAAAAGACCACAAACCTAGGAAGAAAAGTATTTAATCCTAGGAGAAATCTCCGTTCATAGACACTGAACCGACATTCAAAGTCTATAAACCGCCGTTCAAAGACACTGAACGGACATTCAATGTTTATGAACGAAGATTTCTACTATGCAAAGATACAACTTTATCAGATATAAAACAAGACTTTTCCTGAATATCTTTACTTTTCCGGCCATAATTCTTCGTTTTTTGAGCTTATTTCTTTGCGTATCCCAAATAATTGTGTTAACTTTGTAGTCAGATTGCAAGCCAAAAGCCAAAGGATTGCAAGCAAAAGACAAAGAAAAAGACTAAGATTAGACATTCTTATGAGTATGAAGATATTAGCAACCAGCGACTGGCATCTGGGCAACCTGTTTCACGGCAACGACCGTCTGCCGGAACACAAGCATTTCCTGAAATGGCTCCTGGAGCAGATAGCTGGACAAAAACCCGATGCTCTCCTCATAGCAGGAGACATCTTTGATAACGGAAATCCATCGGCAGCGGCACAGACCGTTTATTACGAGTTTCTTGCCGATGCTACCCAACTGTGCCCGAACATGCAGGTCATCATTACCGCCGGCAACCACGATTCCGCCAGCCGACTGGAGGCTCCACGTCCGCTGCTCACCCGATACCACGTGGAAATAAGAGGAAACGTAAGGAAAATCTGGCAGCAGGGAGAAAGCGGGGACGATGATAAAACCGGCGGACATTGGATCTATTCCTTCGATGACCTCATCATCCCCGTAACCAACGAGGAAGGAGAAGAAGTCATCATCCTCGCCGTTCCTTTCCTAAGAAGCGATGTGGTGCAGAACGCCAGCTACTCGCAGGGTGTCAACGACTTTCTGAGAGAACTGACGGCTGAGGCTCGAAAGAAATACCCGGGCAGGAAGTGCATCATGATGGCACACATGTACGCCAAGGGTTCGGATATCGCCAAAAAGGATGCGAGCGAGAAAATCATCATCGGCGGACAGGAGGAAGTGGACCTGGAAGGATGGAACGACCATCCCGACTATATGACTTGCGGACACATCCACAAACGGCAACATATCTGGAACACCGACTGGGCAAGATATACGGGAAGTATCCTCCCAATGTCGTTTGCCGAGAAAGACTACACCCACGGCATCGACCTCATCACCATAGAACACGGAGAAGAGGAGGAAGGAAAGGAAACCGGCAAGAGTAAGGAATGGAAAGTAGATTTCCTGGAATACAAGCCTCAGCACGCCCTCCGCATCCTGCCCGAAGATGAGGAAGAGCTGACCTTCAAGAAATGGCAGAAGCTCATCAATTCTGAACTCTCGGAAAGAACAGACGGCGAACTGAGCGACCACTTCGACTACGTGATGCTGAAGGTGAAACAGGAGAAACTGACCAGCGATGACATCAAGGAACTGGAGAAACTCGTCAACGAAAAGGATGCCGTGCTCTGCAAAATCCAGCGCATCATCCCGCAACTGGACCTCTCCACCATCCAGGGTTCCCAGCACATCACCAGCATAGAAGACATCATCAACCGTCCTCCGCTCGACACGCTGAAGGAAGCCTTCGCCATCAGGCACAACGCTCCGATGAACGAAAGACAGGAGAAAATGTTATCCGATTTATTAACGACATCATCATTATGAAATTTCTACAACTCGAAATACTCAACCTCGCTTCGCTTGACAAACAGGGTGGCGAGGTCATCAACTTTGAAGAAGGTGCCTTAGGCGAGAGCACCATCTTCAGCATCGTAGGTCCGACGGGAAGTGGCAAGTCTACCCTACTCGATGCTATCTGTCTGGCCCTCTACAACCGCGCCCCTCGCTACCCCAGGAAGAAAGGAGACAAGAACCAGAACATCGAGATTTTCGGAGCTGCCGATGCCAGCGAAAGTAATCGTCTGGCACCTACCGACAGCCGAAACATCCTGACCCGAGGCAAGAAAGAGGGCTACAGCAAACTCACCTTCCTTGCCAACAACGGCAGCATCTACCGCGCAGAATGGCACGTCAGATTCCAGAGAGTGCGCTACGAGAACGCCAAGACTGCGCTTTATAAAATCACAAGAAACGGAGAAGAAATAACGGAGGAAACTGCCGACTGGAACGAGCTGCCGAACATCATCGGACTCGACTACGACCAGTTTCTCCGTACCGTACTCATCGCCCAAGGCTCGTTTGCCAACTTCCTGACGGCAAAGGAAAACGAGCGGTACGAACTCCTGGAAAAACTCATCGGATGCGAGGAAACTTATACGAACATCGCTACTGAAATCAAGAAGGCGAAAGACCAGGCGACGGATGCCTACAACCAGATGGCAGCATCGGTGGAAGCCGTAAAACAGAACCTGCTGAACGATGAAGAACTTGCCCAACTGAAGGAGGAAATCGCCCGGTTGGAAAAGGCTGAGAAGGAACTCGACAGCCAGTTGCAAGCCATTTCGAAAGACCTGCAATGGCTTGAGGAAAACGACAAGCAAATCAAGCAAATCGCTATCTACCAGACTGATATGAAGCAAGCAGCAGAAGCCATCAAAGCGATACAAGCCCAGATTCTCCGTCTGCAGTTGCACGATGAAGTACAACCAGCCGTCAACCTGCTGCAGGAAGTAGAGCGACAGACGCAAAGCATCCACGAGCAGGAAGAAAACATTCTGAAAGCGGAAGGAAACATCAAAAGTCAAGAGCCTGCCATCAGCGAAAGCGAGAAAACTCTCGCCAGTCTGAAGGAAGCAGTCAGCAAGGCACAGGAACAGCTGGAAAAGGCGCAGCCGGTCATCGCTGAAGCAAGGGCGCTGAAAACAAAAATGGAAGCGGCGATGCCGAATCTGAAAGAAAAGAAAGAGGCATTGGAGTTGGCTCAGAAAGAGAATCTAACTGCCCAGAAAGACGTGGAGGAAAACGCCCGAAACATCCAAAAATGGGAAGCCGAAACGGAGAAAGCGAACCTTGCCCTCAAAACGACAAATGAAGAGATTGCCAAGCAGAAACAGGTTCTGAACGAAGCGACGCAAGCTGCTGAACAGGCTTGGGAGAAGGAAAGAAATAAGACTGCCAGACAGAACATAGAGGAACTGCAGAACAGCGTGACTGTAGCCGAAAAGAAACTGCAGGATGTCCAGCAAGCCATCAAGGTTGTGGCTCATCTCGATGCCGCCACAACAGAAAAGCAGAAGAATGAGGAGCGCATCCTGGTCTTGGGCAAGAGAAATGCTGAGATAGATGAAGCGCTGGGCAAGTTAACCATCGAGGCGCTGACCCAAGAGACCCTGACGCTGAGAAATGCCTATACCCTCATGGTGAGTGAGAAATGGGAGATTCATCGTGCCAACCTGACTGAAGGCAAACCTTGTCCGCTCTGCGGCAGCACAACCCATCCTTATCATACCGACAACAGACAGTTTGAGGAAACCACTACAGAACTCTCGCAACTTCTGAAAGCCAAGGAGAATCTGCTGAAACAGCAGCAGAAAGAGGAGAAGGATCTTTCCGGCGAGAGAAAACAGAACGATGGTGAAGTACAGACGCTCCAGAAACAACAGGAAAAGCTGTCGGGAGAAATCGCCAGTTACGAAGAGGAATGGAAGGCGCTCATCGCCCAGTATCCAAAGATTCCGAAGGCTGAGGCAGAACTGAAATCGCTCTTGCCTATCTATGAAAACAAGGCGAAAGATGCGAGCAGCAAACTGAGTCTCTTTAACAAGATTCAGAAAGAGATAGAACGGCTGACCCAACTCAAGGATAAGGCTGTAAAGGATGAAGCTGCGTATGAAAGCAAGGCTTCTACTATACAGAACAAAGCCCAAGAAAACACTTCAACCTGCACCACAAAACTAACTGAGCAAAAAGCACTTACCAACAACCTCATCTCACAGCAAAAGAGTAAGGAGGAGGCTTACGGGAAAGCCCTTCAGGCATGGAATAGCGCCAAGAAGGAAATGGAGGAATGGCAGGAGAAATACAAGCAGATTCTGAATGGCGAAGAACCAGATGCGGCTGAACAAAGACTGACAGCAGCAAAGGATGACGCAACGAAAGCAGCTGATACTCAGAACGAGAATATTAACAAACTGAAGGCGGAACTCGCCAACAGTAAAGGTTCGCATCAAACCATGCTGTCTCAGAACAAAACGATGAAAGAGAATCTGCAAACGAAGGAAAAGGAACTCGACCTTTGGATTGAGGAATATAACAAGCAGCTTGAAGAAAAGAGCATCGAAGGAAAAGACTCCGAAGAGGAAGGCATCGAGGAAAGAAGTATCGAACCAAGCTTTATCGACCGAAATACCATCGGAGAGATGCTTCACTCTGCCGAAGACTGGAACGCTATCCGACGGGAAAAGGACGAAAAGGAGAAAGCCGTGGCTTCAACTACTGCTCTTTACCAGAGTGCAGAAAAGGCGCATCAGCAGCACTTGGAACATCAGCCTGCCCAAACCCGTGATGCTCTCTTGACCATTCAGCAGGAGTATCAGGAAAGAAGCCAGCGCAACGAACTGATTGCTGCCAACGCCAGGATGCAGAACCATCAGGAAGCCGTAAAGCAGTTGGGTGACAAGGCTGAGGCTCTGAAGCTCGTAACGCAGGAAAAGGACGACTGGACAGCCATTACGGATGCCATCGGAGCAGACGGAAAGACGCTGCGCAAGATAGCCCAATGCTATACGCTCAGTTTCCTGATAGCGCACGCCAACCAGGAAATCAGAAAGTTCAACAGCCGTTACGAACTGCAGCAGGTAAAGCATTCGCTGGGCATCCGAGTCATCGACCACGACCGTGCCGACGATATCCGAGACACAACCTCCCTATCTGGTGGCGAAACCTTTATCGTAAGTCTCGGTCTCGCCTTGGGCTTGTCGGCATTGTCCTCCCGCAACATCTCCTTCGAGAACCTGTTCATCGATGAAGGCTTCGGAACCCTCGACCCTGACACCCTAGCCACCGTCATCGACTCCCTCGCCATGCTGCAAAGTTCGCAAGGCAAGAAGGTGGGCGTCATCAGTCATACCGACACGATGAGCGAGCGCATCACCACCCAGATAAGAATTATCAAGAATGGCAACTCCGGCAGCAGCCATATCGAGATCTATCCGTAACCCATCGTAATTACACCTTAAATTATATAGTAATAAAACAAAAGAAAGGGTGTGCCATAAGTCCATGACACACCCTTTCTTTTGTTTCCATTGAATATTAAACCCTGTTTCCTTCTTTTGGGAAAACCACGGTTGGCTTGAAGGTCTTAGCCTCCTCAAAGTCCATCAGGGCATAAGCGATGATGATGACGGTATCGCCCACCTGCACCTTGCGGGCTGCAGCACCGTTCAGGCAGATACAACCGCTGCCACGCTCACCCTTGATAATATAGGTCTCCAAGCGCTCACCATTGTTGTTGTCTACAATCTGAACCTTCTCGCCTGCTATCAGATTAGCAGCGTCCATCAAGTCCTCATCGATGGTGATGCTACCCATATAATTCAGGTTAGCCTCAGTTACGGTTACACAATGGAGCTTACTCTTCAATACTTCTATCTGCATTGTTCTGTTATTACTTGATCTGTTACGGATTAAACTTAATAAAGAAATCTATCGAGGAATTATCCCTTATACTTGATATGGTCGATGAGACGGATAGGAGTCTTACCGCAATAAACGGTGATGCAACCTACCACGTATGCACTATCCTCCCATGAAGAAACATCCTGCAGGCTGTCGCCATCCACAATCTGGAAATACTCTACCTCCAGACCCTCTACAGCATTGATGTCGGCAACCACCTTATCGTGAGTTTCCTGTACGGTATGAGTCTTGGCATACTCTACACTCTCCTTCAGGGCCTTATAAATGTTTGGCGCAATGGCACGCTCATCAGGAGCCAGCAAAGTATTACGGCTGCTCTTAGCCAAACCGTCCTCATCACGGACAATAGGGCACTCCACAATCTGCACATCGCTGTTGATGTACTTCACGAGCTGCTTGATGACAGCAATCTGCTGCCAATCCTTCTCACCGAAATAAGCACGGGTTGGTCGAACGATATAGAAAAGACGGCTCACTACCTGACATACACCATTGAAATGACCCGGGCGCTTGGCACCCTCCATCACGGTAGAAACAGGTGGAAACTCAAAGTGGCGTGTATCTGGTGTAGGATACATCTCCTTCACCGATGGTGCAAACACATAGTCAGCACCACAAGCCTCCAAGAGCTTGCAGTCAGCATCGAGGGTACGAGGATAGCGATCCAAGTCACCCTGATCATTAAACTGTGTAGGATTCAGGAACACAGAAACTACAGTCACGCCATTTTCCTTCACACTGCGCTTAACAAGAGAGGCGTGACCCTCATGCAGCGCACCCATAGTTGGCACAAGGCCGATTTCCTTTCCCTCCTTACGACACATGAAGAGTTCGTTCTGGAGGTCAACAATCTTATTGAATACTTTCATCGTCATAATCTGTTTTCGGGTGCAAAATAACAACTTTTTTCTCAAATGAGAAAGAAAAAACCTAAAAATATGCGAATTATTGCCGAAAATAATGAATTTCGGAGAAAAAATGCCCCTATTTGAAGTTTTTTTTGTACCTTTGCACGTAATTCGTAAGAATAAAATTTAAATTTTATGGCAAAAAAAGTATTATTTATCAATCAGGAGATCGACCCATACGTAGCCGAGTCTCACATGTCAATCATGGGACGCGAACTGCCTCAGAAGATGCAGGAAGCAGGTTTTGAGATCCGCACCTTCATGCCTAAGTGGGGCACCATCAACGAGCGTCGCGGACAATTGCACGAGGTCATTCGCCTGTCTGGTATGAACCTTATCATAGATGATACAGACCATCCGCTGATCATCAAGGTTGCATCTATACCAACAACACGACAGCAGATTTATTTCATCGATAATGACGACTATTTCAAGAGTCGCCAGATGGGCACCGATGAAAACGGAAAGGAATATGCCGACAACGGAGAAAGAGCTATCTTCTTTGCACGTGGTGTATTGGAGACCGTGAAGAAGCTCCGCTGGCAGCCTGATGTGATCGTCTGCCAGGGTTGGGCTAGCGCAGTAGTGCCTTTCTATGTAAAGACTGCCTACAGCGAAGAGCCTTCATTTGCAGAATCAAAGGTTATTACCGCTCTCTATACCAACGAACTCAAGGGTGAACTGGGTACCAACTTCAAACGTTGCGTTGCCTTCCGCGATGCCAAGTCTGAACTGCTCGACAGCTATCAGGACGACTTCAACTTCATTGAGCTCGGCAAACTCGCCATCGACTATAGCGACGGTGTGGTAGAAGGTGAAGAAGAAGCTAACCAGATTCTCTTTGATTATGCGAAGGAGAAGAACAAGCCTGTACTGGCTTATCCAGGAGAAGATATCCAGGAGCCATACGCAGACTTCATCAACAAGGTTTGTCCTGACGCAGAATAAAATTCCGACAACAGAGACACATACATACAAGGATAATGAAAATTTTAAGACTCTTAACAGTATTAGTAATAGCAGCGCTTACTTTCGCTGCATGTGATGATACCACCGAGGGAATCGGTGGTAGCATCACTAATAAGATAGACAACATTAACATTTCTAACTCAGCGTTCAATGTTACCACAAAGTCTATAGTAGCAGATTCCGTATTGAGCCGCAACAACACGGGGCTCATCGGAAAGATGAAAGACCCGGAAACCGGCAACTATGTAAAGGGCGACTACATGACCCAGTTGAGCGTATTGCCTACTTTCTCTGTAGATACACTCGATTACATCAAGCAGGCAAACAAAGGTTCTATCGAAGCAGACTCATGCTACCTCCTGGTTTCATACAACGCCAGCTATGGTGATACTATCGCCCCAATGAAGGTGACAGCCTATGAGATGACAAAGCCGATGGCAGAAGATAAGGAGTATTACTCTAATTATGATGCCTTCAAGGAAGGCTGGGTAAACGAAAACAACCAGCATTGGAGCAGTAATTACAACTTGAGCAATACATCAGATGTCAAGAACTTCAAGATTTACTTGAATAAGAAGTACAAGAAAGATGGTAAGACATACAAGAACTATGGTTCTTACATCATGCAAACATACGCAGAACATCCTGAGTACTTCAAGACCAACTACAAGTTCCTGCACAACGTCTGCCCTGGCTTCTATATCAAGAATGTAGGCGGTACGGGCAACATGGCTAAGATCTGGAATACAGAGCTTATCTTCTACTGGACCCGCCACAAGACCATCAAGGCAAAGGACGGCGTTACAGACAGTACAGCTGTAAGCATCGGATACAACCGTTTCGATGGTACAGAAGAGGTATTGCAGCTCAACAAGATTGAGAACGATACCGAGAACTTGAAGAAGTTGGCAAGTAAGGATCAGGAGAAATGTACTTATCTCAAGTCACCGGCAGGTATCTTCACCGAGGTTACCCTCCCTATCGAAGATATCATGAAGGGACATGAGAAGGATACGCTCAACACAGCTACCATCTCTTTCCCACGACTCAACAATGACAACGAAGACAACCCATACAACTTTGCTACACCAAGCACCATCCTGATGGTTCAGAAAGACAGTTTGCAGTCGTTCTTCGAAAAGAGCAAGTTGGCTGACAACCGTACTTCTTATACGGCAAGCTACAGCAATACCGGCACCTACAAGAATGCCTATACATTCCAGAATATCGCCAACCTGGTTTCTGCCATGTATAAGAACAAGGGCAAGGGGGAAAACTGGAATAAAGTAGTACTGGTTCCTGTAAACGTCATCACAACCACACAGGGCTATACTACCGTCATCTCCAAGATCAATCACGATATGTCACTCGCTTCCACCCGACTCATCGTGGGTACGGATGATCCTAACAAGGATTATACCACAGACGAGAAGACTGGTAAGAAGGTGGCATCTGGTCCGATCCGAATCAAAGTGATTTACAGTAAGTTTAAAGAAGAATAAGCATTCGTAACGCAAAGTAAAAAAGGAAACGAAACATGGCAGATAATTTTTTGGAGCGTCATCGCGAAGAATACGAAATACGCAAGGCTGCATGGCTCAAGAAGAAGAAACTATTCATGAAGTCAGGCAAGAAACAGAAGCCCCAGACACAGATGCCACGTCCTGAAGACGAAGCGTTATAAACACGAAAATATTCAGAATCCTGAGAAAGAGGGTGTATCATAAAACATTTGATTGTTTATGATACACCCTCTTAACTTTGCCGGTTAATCCTTAAAAACCGCCGCATAAGTACAATAAAAGCCATTTAATACAAAATAAAGCAAAATTAATTTGGAGTTTACCCATTTTTTTTATATCTTTGCATTGTGAACTTAAAAGTATTAAATATTAAACAGACAAAAAGCAATAAAATAAAAATAATCAAGATATTAGTAGAGATACTGGTCTATGGGTTTGACTTTTCTAAGAACTTGCATTTAAGGACACAAGATATTTGCAGGATACAAGTTACTTGCAATATATGAGATACTTGGTTTATGTTTATAGATAATGGAGAAATTACTCTCATAAAGAATTTGTTTTTAAGTTTAAACAAAAATGCTAAAGTTAGATGTTAGTAATTATAAGTCCCCGTAGTGACCGTGAGGCTACTGCGGGGACGCTTTTTCAATTTATAGTATATAGAAACAAAAAGGGCAAGACCAGAGATGGCCTTGCCCAATCTATTTTTATAACTCTTTATCTATATTATAAGATTCTACCTGTAAGAGAGAACTTCAAAACAGGATAAACCTTCAAGTCTTTTACGAACTTAGAGAGATCATCCTCGCCAGCATCTTCCAATGCCTTATCGATATCTATCTCGTTACCATTCTGGTAAACCTTGAGCTTGCCCATGAACTGGCAACCCAACTCAAAGCGGCAACCGATACGGTTCTTAGGAACCAGACGGCCGAAACCTAAACCGAGGTATGGACGAACATTCTTGCAACGGATATCGCCCTGAAGGTTATAGTTCTCATCGAGCTCCAAGTTGTAACCACCCAAGTTGGCTGATATAGCCTTACGGAACTGATTCTTCAATTCAGGAGTAGGCAAGTTCTCAGAGAACTGACGAAGTTCATCGGAAGAACCATTTACCTCAGCAATCTTCTCACCACCAATTGACAAACCAGCAGCGATAAAGAACTTGCTGCCACCACCGAATGGATACAGATTAGCCTTTACATTAAAGGTGGTACGGTCGAATGAGCCTTCTGCATGAATGGTTGCACCGGTTGGATAAGTAACATTAGGTAGTTGAGGCAAAGAACTGGTACTGACATCTACATCCAAATCACCAGACAGTTTGAAAGATGGCATGATGTTCACACCTGCTTCTACCTCAAGGAAGTTAGTAACAGGAGCAGCCACACCAACACTAATACCCTCGGTACCTGCACCCACGTTAAGACCTACATGGTTAAAGATCCCGCGCTTGTAATCGCTCTGTGCCATTACACTTCCTACACCAGCAAGCAGAATTACTGCCATCATCATTAATTTCTTCATAATCGTTCTGTTTATAAGTTAAATATTAAACGCTTTTTTGCATATCGTTCGTAAATATGCTACAAATATAAACAAAAGTTACAAGAAGAACAAATAATTACACAAAAAAATTAAGACTCTTTAGTACTTTAGCATACTAAAGAGCCCTAATATATTATTAAAAACGCAAAATCAGACTACTGAACTTAATCTACTACCGTAAACTTGGCATATTTCAGCAGAAGCTGTTTGGTGCCAGAATGAACGAACTCAACCGTAGCCTTCGTATTCTCACCAGTACCTTCAATCTTCAATACCGTTCCCCGTCCAAAACGCTGATGTTCTATCTTCATTCCCTCCTGCAAACCGCAAGAAGAACTGCCAGCAGATGATGCTGCAGAAGAAGAAACTGATGCTGCAGAAGATCCAGTACCGCGAGAAGCAGGATGAGAAGAATGCGTCTCCATATAACGCTTCGCTGCATTCAGCGCTCTTACAGACTTGAAATTACCTTCAGAGAGAGATGAGCGTCCGGAAACAGACGAGCGTCCGGAAGTACGTGAAGTATCTGGTTCATCATCAAAGAGAGACGGCTTAGGATCTGCCACAAACTGCGATGCTACCGGTTTGGAATTCTGATACCTGCTACTGTATCTAGGCTGCTCAGCATCCTCCCAAGGTCTGCGAGGACGTTGCGCTCTCGCCCACTCCGGCTGGTCAGACATAGAGCCAAACAAGCTTCCACCAGCCTCATCCAGGCTATCAATCAACTTGCCGTCAATCTCATCGATAAACCGACTCGGATTATCAAACTCCATCTTGCCATATCGCCAGCGGTTCTTGGCGTTCGTCAGGATACAATGTTTCTCAGCTCGAGTAATGGCAACGTAAAGCAATCTCCGTTCCTCCTCCAGTTCTCTGAGCGAAGCAGCAGAAAGCGGACTTGGGAAGATATTCTCTTCCAAACCAACCACGAAAACCGTAGGAAACTCCAGACCCTTGGCAGCATGAACCGTCATCAGAGAAACACGAGGTTCATCCTTATCACCATCGCTGTCAGCATCGGTAAGCAGCGCCACATCCTGCAGATAATCCTGCAGGAAGAGTTCATCAAACCTACCCTCTTCACGGCGTTCCTCCACAAAAGCCGACATACCGCTCAAGAATTCCTCCAGGTTCTCCTGACGTGCCAGATCATCGGCATCCTTGCCCGACATGATATCCTGACTGATACCACTCTCCTTGATAATGGCATCACCCAATTCATAGACATCCGTAGTTTGAGCCCGTTCGATAAACGAAGAAATCAGCAATCTGAAGGTTTCCAGCTTGTTCATCGTACCCTTGTTAACCGCCAGTCCATACCGCTCAGGGGCACCGATTACCTCCCAGAAACTCACCTGGTTCTGATGGGCACAGTCAGCAATCTTCAGCACCGTAGTAGCCCCTATTCCTCGTGCTGGATAGTTGATGATACGCTTGATAGCCTCTTCATCATCCGGATTTGCCACCAGACGGAAATAAGCAATAATATCCTTAATTTCCTTGCGCTGGTAGAAACTCAGTCCGCCATAGATGCGATAAGGAATACCCTGCTTTCTGAACTCCTCCTCGAAGCTGCGGCTCTGGGCATTGGTGCGGTAGAGAATGGCAAAATCACTATACTGGCATCCATCCTCGCGCCGGATACGCTTCACGTCCTTCGCCACAATCGCCGCCTCTTCCTTGTCGCTGTAAGCAGGCTTATACTGAATCTTCTCACCCTTCGCATTCTCGCTGAACACATCCTTAGGAATCTGGTTGCGGTTATGCTTGATCAGACTGTTAGCCGCCTCAACGATGGTCTGGGTAGAGCGGTAGTTCTGTTCCAGTTTGAAGAGACGCGTTCCCTGAAACTGGCGCTGATAGTTGAGAATATTATCGATATTGGCACCACGGAAACTATAGATACTCTGCGAGTCATCACCCACGGCACAAACACGCTGCTTCTCCTGACAGAGTTGCATGACGATAGACATCTGAACGTGATTGGTATCCTGATACTCATCCACCAGGACATAATCGAAGCGGGCGGCATATTTGTGGCGAATATCCTCATGTTCCCTGAAGAGCTGATAGGTAAGCGTCAGCAAATCATCGAAATCCATGGCATTAGCCTGCTTGCAGCGCTGCACGTAAGCCACGAAAATCTTACCAACCTCAGGCATCTGCGCACGCTTGTTCTGCTCGAAGATAGCCGCATCGCTCTCATAAGCCGCAGCACTCATCAGGTTGTTCTTCGCCATCGAAATCTTGGCATGAACGGCAGCAGGCTTATACTTCTTATCATCCAGCCCCATCTCCTTCACGATCGCCTTGATTAGCGAGCGCGAGTCACTTTCGTCATAAATGGTAAAGTTGTTGTTGAAGCCGATATGCTCAGCCTCCGCTCTCAGGATTCGGGAGAAGATGCTGTGGAAGGTACCCATATAGAGATGCTGGGCGAGATCATTTCCCACCAGTTTTCCGATACGTTCCTTCATCTCCCTTGCCGCCTTGTTGGTAAAGGTGAGCGCCATGATGCTCCAGGGTTTCATGCCCTGGCTCAGGAGATAAGCTATCTTATAAGTAAGCACACGCGTTTTACCCGAACCTGCACCGGCTATCACCAGCGAAGGTCCGTCAATATACTCTACCGCAGCACGCTGCGCTTCGTTCAAGTCTTTCAGTAAATCCATGAATCAATATTTGAGGCAAAAAACTATTTTAAGGTCACCCCTATCAACTATAAACTATAAACTATCAACTAAGTATTACTTTCCCCTATATCCTCCCACAGCAGTGCCCGGGTCGAAATCTTCGCCCTCACGAGGGAAGGTAGGGATAAATCTCATCTGATGTTCTATCTGTCGCTGGCGCTTCTTCATATAAGCGCTAGGATGCAGCGAACTGAATTTGCGCGGATTAGGAAGTGTAGCTGCTATCAGCGCACACTCGCCACGAAACAGATCTTTCGCTTTCTTGTCGAAATGATATTCTGCAACCGCATCCACACCATAGATACCCGGTCCCATCTCAATGCTGTTGAGATAAACCTCCATGATGCGCTGCTTGCTCCACATCATTTCGATGAGGAAGGTAAAGTAGACTTCAAATCCCTTGCGGGTCCATGAACGGCCAGGCCACAGGAAGACATTCTTAGCGGTCTGCTGACTGATGGTACTGGCTCCATGCACCTTTCCACCACGGGCATTATTCTTCGCCGCACTCTCGATGGCATTGAAGTCGAAACCATGATGCTTCAGGAATCTCGCATCTTCGCTCGCCATTACCGCCACTGGCATGTGAGGCGAAATCTTATCCATCGAAACCCAATGATGATGCAGGGTAATACTCTCTCCATCAGCTACTTGCTGGAAGCATCGGATAAACATCAGAGGAGTGACATATACAGGAATGAACCTATATGCCACTACAGCAAGAATGGTGGTACTGAAAAACAGCACCACCACCCATTTTACTATATTCTTGATTTTCTTCAAAATCATCTATTTAGTTTTTCCCTTCCGGGAGCATGAACCTTATTACTTCAATGTACCGTTGTTGGCTGCGTTAAC
>OLPU01001094.1_pt1 | contig 21385 bp, 23 predicted proteins | sample 1673111 | NCBI WGS metagenome assembly OLPU01 (sample SAMEA3136755, study PRJEB25190) | human gut metagenome | reverse complement strand
CGATGAGGGCGGCTCTGACAGACCGTCAGTTGGGGTGAAACTCCCGTGGTGTCGGTTCGCTGCCGACCGTTTGGCAGGTTACATACCGAAATTACCCCTAAATACGCAAAGGAGGTATCGCAAAATGAAACACACATATTTACGTGGCGATATATACTACGCCGATCTGGGTCATGGTGTCGGCTCTGAACAAGAGGGCTGCCGTCCTGTCGTAATCATCCAGAATAATGTTGGAAACAAATACAGTCCTACGGTTATCGTTGCCTCGATTACAAGTAAAGCCGGAGAGAAAGCCAAACTTCCTACTCATTACTACATCGATACTGGGGGCGACTTGAAATTGCCTTCTATCGTCCTGTTGGAACAACTACGTACAATTGATAAGCGTCGCTTGGGTAACTTCATCGGGCATCTGTCTGAAAAGCAGACTTGCGGCATTGATCACGCATTGGCAGTTAGCATCGGATTAATCAAAAATGTTCCCCAAAAACTGACTCTCTGTCTCTGCAGCACCTGCGCCAATAACTTTTATAATCCGGGTATTTACTATTTGCGCAGGGTCGATCCATATCAAACAACAAAAGGTACCTGCACTTACTGCAACAGCAGGAAAGGGCTGGACTATGAGGTTGTTCGTAAATAGTGAATTTTTTATTGGAAAAATCAGAATTTGCACAAGTGACATCCCGCCTTTCGGGTGATATAATCTGCTTGTCTTACAGGACCAGCAGGTACAATCAAGTCATTTGTATGAAAGGAGTTAATTTAAATTGGAACAGATTGTGCCGAAGTATTCTGTCGGAAAGCGAACATACTCTGTCGATGAAATACGCACCATATTGAATATTGGTCGCAGAAAAGCATATGAATTGTGTAATTCGGGAGAGTTCAAAATCGTCCGTATCGGCAGAACCATAAGAATTTCAAAACTCTCTTTCGATGAGTGGCTTGACAATATCACTGATAACGGAGGTATTTGATATGGCTTCAATCGTAAAAAGAGGCAAAACATATTCTGTCGTCTACTATGAAGGTGAAGGTTCAAATCGACACCAAATCTGGGAATCTGGTCTAAGTTACTCATCAGCTAAATCTCGTAAAGCAACGATTGAATATGAGAAAGAGCAAAACACCCATGTGAATCACAATGACATTACCGTAAGCGAGTTCTTGTATGAGTTCATCGAGAAATACGGTGAGAAAAAATGGGTGGCATCAACCTATGACGGAAATGTGGGCTTGCTTGAAAATTATGTCCATCCCTATTGGGGTGACAAAAAACTTCGCAGCATCCGCACCAAGACCGTCGATGACTTTTATCATTTCCTGCTGAACGAAGCAGAGCCGGCAACCAATATGGGCAAACCAAAGCGGGAGCATATCAGCCCCTCAACCATTCATGACATCCACAAGGTTCTGCGATGTGCTTTCAATCAGGCGAAAAAGTGGGAGTACATTGCAAAAAATCCGTTTTTGGACGCGACTCTGCCGGAGCACAAGGAGGCTAAACGGGATGCTTTGACTCCCGAACAACTGCAAAGAGTGCTGGACTTTACCGACCGCACCGACATCTACGACTTATATGTGATGCACTGTGCGATACAACTGGCGTTTGCTTGTTGTATGCGCGGCGGTGAGGTTGGTGGAGCGCAGTGGGAGCGCTTTAGCCTGAGTGATCAGGTACTATACATCGACCGTGTGATTGACCGTGTTGATAAGAAACTGATTGAAAAGCTGCCCAAAATGGACATACTTTTCCGCTTTCCAAACCTCTATCCGGGCACACGGACGGTGATTGTCTTAAAGCAGCCGAAAACGGAGGGCAGTATTCGTACCGTCTACATTCCTGAAACCGTTGCAAAGAAGCTCGAAAAGCTCAGAGAAATGCAAATGAAGCTGAAACTGGAGCTTGGCGACGACGGTTATATGGATTATGGCCTGATTATCTGCCAAGCCAACGGCCGCCCGATTATGACCGAGCATCTGAACAAACGGTTCAAGGAAGTTCTTGTCGGGCTGAACGATCCGACGATTGATGTTGATCACGTAGTGTTTCATAGTTTACGGCATACAAGCACAGGTGTAAAACTCCGGCTCTCCAAGGGCGACTTGAAGGCAGTACAAGGTGACGGCGGATGGAATTCTCCCGATATGGTGACTAAGCGCTATGCGCACATCCTCGATGAGGACCGCCGTCGCCTTGCTGATGAAATGGAGCAGTCCTTTTACAAAAGCAAGACCGAAGAAACACCTGACACTGCTGCGCCTGCACTTGATGCGGAAGCACTTGCGAGCCTGCTTGCCAGCAATCCCGAACTACTCAAAAAGGCTTTGGAGTCTGTCCAGCTTGCTAATAACACCTGATTTTATTAGCAGAGAGCAAATTAGCAAAACGCACCGTATTAGCAAACGGGCTGAAAACCGAATGAAAATACCGTCGATAATGCAGTGCGTATTAGCAAAATGCTAACTGTGAAAATACAGAAAAAGTGATTGATCTTGACCACAAAATGCCAAACCTGTGATTAGCAATTAGCAAACCGTCAACCACAGCAAAAAATAAAAAAGCCGAAAACCTTTGAAAATAAAGGCTTTCAGCGTTATTTATGGCGCGCCAGAAGGAATTCGAATCCCCGACCTTCCGCTTAGGAGTTCAGAAAATTTATTATACAAGTGATTACCTGTATGGCCTGTAATGTCCGAAAAGCCTTGAAACATCAAGCTTTTTCGATAATCTGAATTTCTTTGAAAACCAGTGTGTTCCCATCCATATCCTGCTAATTTTCTCGCTGTATTGCAAAAATATTAGCAGGATAATTCGGGGATGGAAAAGCGTTCAATTAAAAATGTGAACCGTGTGTTCTCTTGTGTCCTACCGTAAAACGACCGTCTGTGTAAAAGCAAGCGGTCGTTTTGCTTCTCTACATAGCCGTCTGCTTCATCGCAGGCGGCTAAATTTATGTGAAGGAGGAAAACCCATATGGCGAATTGCAAAGTGATCGCGGTGACAAACCAAAAGGGTGGTGTAGGCAAGAGCATTTTTGCCCACGACAAGAACGGCAAGGTCGCCGCCGCATATCGCTCATTGACGAAGGAGGTGTTGGAGCTTGAGCGCAAAACCGAGAGATTTAGGGATGACGCCGCTCGATGACCTGTTCTCCACCGACGAGAGCCGTGCGGAAGCGCAGCTTGAAAAGGTCGTTACGCTGAACCCCGCCGACATCTCCGACTTTCCCAACCATCCGTTCAAGGTCAAGCAGGACGAGGCTATGGCGGAGATGGTAGACAGCATAAAGCAATACGGTGTGCTGGTGCCTGCCCTTGTCCGCCCCAAGGCGGACGGCGGCTATGAGATGATCGCCGGTCACAGGCGAAAGTGTGCGGCAACACTGGCAGGAATCACCGAAATGCCCTGCATCGTCCGCAATCTCACCGATGACGAAGCGACGATCATCATGGTGGACAGCAATTTGCAGCGAGAAACGATCTTGCCGTCCGAAAAGGCATTTGCCTATAAGATGAAGCTGGAAGCCATGAAGCGGCAAGCAGGCAGGCCGAGCAAGGAAAATCTGCGCCCACTGGACACAAATTTAATCGGGACGCGGTCTGACGAACAGTTGGCAAAAGATTCTCCCGATAGCGCCCGACAAATTCAGCGGTATATCCGCCTGACCGAGCTGATCCCGTCAATTTTGGACATGGTGGACAACGGCAAGATCGCTTTCCGCCCCGCCGTAGAGCTTTCCTACCTCTCCAAAGAACAGCAGCAGAGCCTATACGACACGATGGAGTGCGAGGACTGCACGCCGTCGCTTGCACAGGCCATCAAAATGAAAGAGTTCAGTCGGGACGGAAAGCTGACGGAGGAAGTCATCCTCTCCATTATGCAGGAGGAAAAGCCGAACCAGCGCGAAAAGCCTGCTTTTCGCGACGAGCGAATAACGAGACTCATTCCGAAATCGATCCCGCGAGGGCAGGAAACTGATTTTGTGATTCGAGCACTGGAATTTTACAATCGGCATTTGCAGCGCCGACGCGATCAGGAAAGATAACGGGACACCTTGGGGAAAGTCTGCCCTTTTGCGGAAGTGAAACGGCTGCGCAAATTTTCTCCCCCTCCCCACACCTCACCCCCTGTTACTCCCTGTACTACCCGAAAAAGAAAGATCACAGCTATATGTGGTCTGTATAGAAATTTTCCGAAAGGCGGCTGAAAAGCCGTTTTTTGTTTTTCAGAACGAACGGAGGAAAAAATATGGTTCATTTTTTTGATGCGGACATAGCGAAAAAATACGGAGTTAATGCGGCGGTGCTGGCCTGCTTCCTTTGGGATTGTATCGAGCAGAAAAGCACCGAATCGCCACAGCTCCACAGGGGCAAGGTCTGGGTGCGCTGTTCGGTGCAGATGATGACCGGATTTTTCCCGTTCCTGTCCTACGACGAGATCCGCTATGCCCTGAAACGGCTGGTCAAGGGGCGGGTGCTCACCAAGGGACGGTTCAACGAGAGCCGCTTTGACCGCACGAACTGGTACGCCTTTACCGAGTTCGGACAATTTCTGATGACGGAAAGCGAGGGACGGACGCAATGAAGGACGACAGACACATCATTTGGAGCAACGACATTGACTACGACGACTGGCGGGAGGACTTGGAGGAGCAGTACCCCGACCTCACCGAAGCCGAGCGCATGGAGCTAATGTATGAGCTGAACGGCGACTATCTGGACGACGAGCGCTCCAATCTGGACATTCAGCTCTCCCGTCCCATTCTCGTTGTCGGTGATCTGGGGCTTTGGAACGGCCGCCGCATGGGATATAAGGAGATCCCGAGCGGCAATATCCGGGACTGCCTTTACAGCGAACGGGACATAGATTACAGCACTTGGTATGTGGATAAAAACGGCGACTTCCGCTGTGACGCCATCCATCACGACGGCACGAACCATTACCTCTACCGTGCCTATAAGGACAGCGTGAGCGACACGCAGATCGAGAATCTGAAAGAAAAAATCTACCGGGGCATTGCCACCCGTTCGGACATTACAAGAGTGACCCGCAGGCTGGGCGACGAGATCGCCCATGTTTACAGCTTTCCCATCCCCCGCAGGCAGGCGCCGGTGCAGGAGCGATAACGGAGGCAGCTATGATGAATGTACCAGATACAAGAGACTGCGCCTTTGAAGCCTTTATCACCAACCTCGGCAAATACAACGAGGGCTTTTTGGTAGGCGAATGGGTGAAGTTTCCCGTGACAAATGAAGAAATGCAAGCGGTTTTCAAGCGCATCGGCATCGGGCGGCGCTATGAGGAATGGTTCATCACCGACTATGACTGCCCGGATGCGACCATTGGCAAGGTACTCGGAGAATACGAGAGCCTGAGCGAATTGAACTACCTTGCCGGGCAGATCATGGAACTGCGGGAAAGCGACGATTTCTGGCAGGCGGTTTTGGACTTGGGCGAGAACACCGGCAGTGTGCAGGAGCTGATCAACCTGACCGAGAATCTGGACTGCTTTGATTACCTGCCCGGCGTGCGGAATGACTACGACCTCGGCTATTACTGGATCGAGGAAAGCGGATGCTACGACACAAGCAACCTTGGCGCACTGGCAAATTATATCGACTATGAAAGTTTTGGGCGCGATATTCGGTACGAAGAAGGCGGCATGTTCGGGGATAACGGCTATGTGCGGTCAAACGGCGGCCGCTTTGTGAACATCTACGACGGCGACATCGAGAACATCCCCGAAGAATACCGGATCAGTTCGCCCGCCGTCCCCATCCGCTCCGCAGCCCCACGGCAGACGGAACAGCCCGAACGATAAAATTTGCACCTTTGATATTAAACGACGCAAGCGGTGCAGAGAGATCTGCGCCGCTTTTATGTTAGAAAAAATGCGAAGCAGATTGAAAAAGATATGCATAGCATGAAGTTTTTCTGGAATTTCAGCAAAAACTATTGATTGAAACGGCGTTTTTGGCTATACTAATAGTAAGGAGGCGATACCATGATCGTTAGACCCTACTATTTGGATATACTGAAAACCTATCGGGATGTTCCACTAGTGAAGATCCTTGCCGGAATTCGCCGCTGCGGAAAATCGACCATTTTGGATATGTTAAAAGACGACCTGTTCGGTAACGGCATTGCGGCAAACCATGTGATCCACCTTCGCTATACTTCGGAGGAACTGGACGAGGGCATGACCGCCAAGCAGATGTACCGGAACATCAAGGAGAAAATAACCGACAGCAAGCGTTACTATCTTCTGCTGGACGAAGTACAGGAAGTGGACGGCTGGGAAAAGGCAGTCAACAGTCTGCTGGAGGATTTCAATACCGACATCTATGTGACCGGTTCCAACTCTAAGCTGATGTCCAGCGAAATCTCCACCTATCTGACGGGGCGTTATATCTCCATCCCCGTCTTTACCCTGTCCTTTGCCGAATATCTGGAGTTTAAGAAGGACAGCGGCCGCACGCCGAAAGAACTTTTGAACGAATATATCCGCATGGGTGGCTTTCCCATCGTTGCGCTCGGAAACTTCGATGAGCGTTCGTCCTATCAGATCGTCGAGGGGATATACAATTCCGTTATCACGAGCGACATTACAAGACGGCATAATATTACAAACTTTGATTTGTTTAACCGTGTAGTGAAGTATGTTGTGGAAAATGTCGGCAAGACTTTTTCTGCCAACGCCATCGTAAAATTCATGAAAGGTGAAGGGCGCTCCCTTTCGGTGGAAGCGGTCTATAACTATCTGGAGTGGCTGGAAAAGGCTTTCGTGATCTATCGCTGCCAGCGGTACGATATGCAGGGCAAGACGGTTCTCAAAACCCAAGAAAAGTTCTACCTTGCGGACGCTTCCCTCAAATACTGCATGATGGGATTTAACCCGAAATCTGTTGCTGCCATGCTGGAGAACATCGTGTACTTTGAGCTTCGCCGGAAGGGCTATGATGTGTATATCGGCAAAAACGCCACCAAGGAGATCGATTTCGTGGCCGTACAGCGGGACGAGCGGATCTATGTGCAGGTATGCCGCAATCTGCCGGAGGGTTCCGACCGTGAGGTCGCCAATCTCCTTGAGATCAAAGACAACTATCCGAAATATGTGGTAACGATGGACGAACTGGTCACCGGCAATGTCAATGGAGTCAAGATCGTGCATCTGGCGGATTTTTTGTTAGCTGAAGATTATTGAACTTAAGAAAGGATGTGACAAATATGGCAGAAAGAAAATATCAGTTTGAACGATTGACACCTATTGACAATATGGATTTGGATGTTTACGGAGAGGCGATAGATTATGTCTTTGATAATTCTGATATAAAGAATGTTGCGATTTCCGGCGCTTACAGTGCGGGTAAAAGCAGCGTCTTGGCTTCATACAAGAAAAAACACAGTAATTTGCGCTTTCTGCATATTTCTCTCGCACATTTCAAATCTCCCGGCCAAGAAGATGAGGCGGAAGTAAAGGAATCTGTATTAGAAGGTAAAATTCTCAACCAACTAATACATCAAATTCCGTCAGAAAAAATACCTCAGACCAATTTCAGAGTAAAGAAAAAGGTAAACAAAAAAAGTGTTATAAGGCTAACAATTGGAGCGGTATTATTTCTCGTTTCCACTATTTATTTTTTCTGCTTCGATATGTGGAAAAACTATTTAAGTTCTCTACCTGACAACTGGTTCAAAACCATATTAACCCCATCCACACATCAATACGCTTTGATGGTAGATGGAGTTTTAATGGTGGCTCTACTTTCATTCGTTGTATATAGATTGATAAGTATACAGAAAAACAAAAATATCTTTCGTAAGCTGAACTTGAAAGGCAATGAAATCGAAATTTTTGAAGAAAGCGATGATTCTTATTTTGATAAATACCTCAACGAAGTATTGTATCTGTTTGAAAATGCAGATGCAGATGTAATTGTATTTGAAGATATGGATCGCTTTAATGCAAACAAAATTTTCGAGCGACTCCGTGAAGTAAATACACTTGCTAATATCCAATTGCAGAAAGAAAGCAAAAAGGTACTCCGTTTTTTCTATTTGCTCCGCGACGATATATTTGTTTCAAAAGACCGGACCAAGTTTTTTGACTATATTATCCCGGTTGTACCGGTTGTGGATAGTTCCAACTCATATGATCAATTTATCTCTCATCTCAAAAGGGGCGGAATATTTGAGCAGTTCAATGAAAGTTTTCTGCAAGGACTATCACTTTATATTGACGACATGCGTCTTTTGAAGAATATCTACAATGAATTTGTAGTTTATTACAACAGGCTGAATATTACTGAACTTGATTGTAATAAAATGCTCGCCATCGTCGCTTATAAAAATCTATTTCCGCGCGACTTTGCCGATCTGCAACTTAATCAAGGTTTTGTATATGCTCTTTTCAATAAAAAAGACGAGTTTATCAAATCTGAAATAACGGAAATCGAAAAGGCTATCGAGGGAAAACAGAATAGAATTACCTTATCTCAAAATGAGCACCTTGTCTCTATGAGAGAATTAAATGTTGCATTTGCAGACAAATATTTAAGAAATTACAGTTGGTCACAGTACAATGACAGCAATTTATCCGGTTTTGTAATGAACTATTTGCGTGGAGACAATAAGAGCAAATATATGTTCCGTAAACAGGCGCTTGAAGATAAACTGCATGAGAAGTGTGATGAATTAAATCAGGAAATCATCAACTTGGAGCAAAAGATAATTGAAATCAAGAATAGGCAACTTCATCAAATTATTACACGGGATAACATCGATACAATATTCTCCATTACAAGCACGAATGAAATTGGAAAAGTAACAGAATTTAATGAGATAAAGAGCAGCGAATACTTTGACCTCTTAAAATATTTAATTCGCAATGGATATATTGATGAAACCTATGCCGACTATATGACTTATTTTTACGAGAATAGTCTTAGTCGTATTGACAAAACTTTCCTACGCAGCGTGACCGATAAAAAGGCCAAAGAATACACCTATAAATTAAAAAATCCAAAGTTAGTTGTTTCACGCCTTAGATTAGTGGATTTTGATCAGGAGGAAACGCTCAATTTTGATTTGCTTACTTATTTGCTTCAAACTTCTCGTATAGACTATATCGAAAGATTGATTGATCAACTGAAAGGCACAAAGAATTTCAAGTTTATTGGGTCTTATTTTGATGCGACAACAGAATTGCCAGCTTATATTAAATGCCTTAATATGAGATGGTCAGAAATCTTTTCAACAGCTCTTAACGAAAAGTTGTTGACCGAAAAGCAACTACGCAGGTATTCAATATTTTCTCTTTACTACTCTGACGATGAGATTGTTAAACTGATAAATAAAGATAATTGTCTATGTGATTACATTTCTAATGCACGCGACTACCTCGCAATAGACAATCCTGAAATTGACAGGCTGATTCAGCGCTTCATTCTCCTTGGCGTATGCTTTATAGGTTTTGATTATTTAGAATTGAACAAGGACTTATTTCATGCCGTTTATAAAGAATCTTTGTATGAAATCAATGCTGAAAATTTGCAACTTATTCAAAGGGAAATCTTGGGAGCAAAGAATGCGGATGATTTCTTTCATAAGAATTATACGATATTATGTTTACATCCCGATTCTGCAATAACTCAATATGTTAATCAGAATATCAACAAGTATTTTCGTGTCGTTTTGCAGATTAGTGATGGAAATATTCATGATGACGAAAATGTAGCTATTGCTGTATTCAATAACGCTAATCTCACTACTGACTATAAACAATCTTATATTTCTGCTCTACGGACAACCATTACTTCTATAAAAGAGATTGCCGATAGTTCCTTGTGGTCGTCATTGTTGGATGCCGATATAGTACAGTATTCAGAATATAATATTATGGACTGCTTCAATACCGTGAAACTCAACGAAAGCGTCATTAGCTATATCAACAGATATGATATTGATTTGGATTTTTCAAAAACGGAATATGATGAAGATGCCAAAGAAAAATTATTCGATAGCGTGGTTATATGCAATGGTATCGACAACTCAAAGTACAGGCAAATATTGGTGTCATTGAAGTTTTCTTATGATGCCTTTGATATTGCAGATATTTCCGATGATAAGATCACTATCTTAATAGATACAAACATTATTAGAATGACAGCTGATAACTTAAAATATATACGTGAGAACTATCATAATCAGATATTTTATTATATCCGTAAGAGCATAGAAAAGTATATTGATATAGTAGACGAAACTCTGTTTTCACGAGAAGAATTGTTAGAAATACTCACTTGGGATATTAGCGATAAACTAAAAATTAGATTACTTGAACTTTCTGACGAGGAAATTTCGATAATCGGAAAGAATTATTCTCCTGCTGTATGTCTACATATTCTCAATAACAATTTTGCAAAGTCTGATCTACCGGATTTGTTTTCATCATTTGAACAATGGGATTATTTTGTTCGGGAAAAAATCTTTGATTATGCCGTAAGACATATAGCAAGCATTATTGATGATCCAAATTCGGTGTCTCAGAAGCTGATAAACAATCTTCTCCATTCAGAAAGAGTTAACCGGGATGAAAAAATCGATCTTTTCATAGCAATAATTCCCGCTCTATGTGAGGACAGTATAAAAGGGATTCTCACCTTGCTTAACTTAACGGATTATCTCAAAATATTTGATACGCGCAGTAGACCAAAATTTGAAATCAATGATGAAAATGAGAAACTGCTTACCGTCTTCAAAGAAAGCAATCTGATTCATAATTACGAAGAAAGTCCTGAAAAGGAGGGATATTACAAAATCATCAGACATAAACCAACAACAAAATCATCGCCAAAAGAACTATTATAATTTGGTGTTCATAACTTTACATAGCCGAGAGGTTTTCATTCTGAAAGCCCCTCGGCTATTTTTATGTCAGAACGGAGGTGAAACATATGCCATATATCCCGCCGGAGGTGGTGGCGAGAGCCCGTGAGATGGACTTGCTGACTTATCTGCGGACTTACGAGCCGCAGGAGCTGGTGCATTTCGGGGGTGACACCTACTGCACCCGTGAGCACGACAGTCTGAAAATCTCCAACGGCAAATGGTGCTGGTTTTCCCGTGGGATCGGCGGCTACTCGGCACTGGACTATCTCATCAAGGTCAAAGAGATGCCCTTTACGCAGGCGGTCGAAACCATCATGGGAAATCTGTCAGCGGCGCCGCCCGCCTTTACCCCGGCTCCGAAAGCGCCGAAAGAAAAGGTACTTCTTTTGCCGCAGGTCAACCGCAGCGCCACCCACGCCGTCGAATATCTGCACCGCAGAGGGATCGACTACGAGTTGATCGACTTCTGCATCCAAACCGGTCGCCTTTATGAAAGCTATCCCTATCACAATGTGGTGTTCGTCGGCATGGATGCAGACGGAAAACCCCGCTATGCAAACCAGCGAGGAATCGGCTCGGACTTCATCGGGGACGCCAACGGCAGCGACAAACACTATTCCTTTGGGATTCCTGCGGCGGCCGTAAGCGATACGCTCCACCTTTTTGAGTCGGCGGTGGATCTGCTGTCCTATGGGACACTGCAAAAGCTGGACGGCAAGGGCTGGCGCAGTGAAAACCTGCTCTCCCTCGCCGGGGTCTACAAGCCAAGGGCGAAAATCGAGGAAAGCAGCCTGCCCGCCGCGTTGGTGCGGTATCTTGCCGAGCATTCCCATATCCGCCGTGTGGTGCTCCGGTTTGACAACGACACTACGGGACGGATCGCCGCAGAAACCATCAAGGCGCTGCTGCCGAGAAAATATGCGGTCACGGTGGACATCCAGCCGCCCCCGCAGGGTAAGGATTATAATGACTGCCTTTGTATGCGGCTTGGATTGCCCATCACTAAGCGCGGAGAAAGGAGCAAAGAACGATAAACGATTTAATTTTTCAACGATGAAAGGAGTTTTCAATTATGAGCGAGAAAATCAAGGTGGTACTGCTGGAACCGGGCAAGCTCGCCCGCACTGCCGAGATCGACGCATCCCTTGCCGGGATGCAGAAAGTGGTGGGCGGTCTGATCGAGCCGTTCTACCCCTTTGAGGAGCAGGTCTGCATCGTCTGCAATGAGGAAAGCAAGATCAACGGAATGCGCCCGAACCGCAGCGTGAAGAACGACGACGGCGTGATGGTGGATTTCATCTTCGGCCCCGCCTTTATCTGCGACTGCCGGGGTGAAAATCTGGCCAGTCTTTCCGACGAGCAGATCGACCGCTATGGCAAGATGTTCCGCTATCCCGAACACCTTGCGAGGGTGAACGGCACGCTGTTCGGTATCCCGTACCGTCCGCAGCCGGAGCAGGAGCGGTGATGTTATTTCGATCGGTGGCAAAATGTTCGGCCTATGGGACGAACGCTATGCACTGTACCAGCAAGCATCGCCGTTGTGATACCACAACGGCACTTGCCAGGGAAATCCCTGAAACCCTTTTCGTCCCCGCCCATGCGGAGGGCGATATTTTTATACCCGGAAGGAGGTCACAGCCGGTGAACGAACCCATGACCTTTTTGGACTTTTTCAGCGGTGTCGGCGGTTTCCGTAAGGGCTTTGAACTTTGCGGCATGGTCTGCAAAGGTCACTGCGAGATCGACAAATTCGCAGACCGCAGCTACCGCGCGATCCACGATGTAAAGGAGGACGAATGGTATGGAGAAGATATTACCCAAACCGAACCCGCAGACCTGCCGAGGGTCAACCTCTGGGCAGGCGGATTCCCGTGTCAGGACATTTCTGTATCTGGCCGGCAAAGAGGGCTTGCCGGAAAACGAAGCTCTCTCTTTTTTGAAATTGTTAGATTGCTCAAAGGCACGCCTGCCGAGGATCGACCCGAATGGCTTGTCCTTGAAAATGTTAAAAATCTGCTCTCCGTTAATCGAGGATGGGACTTTGCGACCGTTCTCCATTCGTTGGCCGAAATCGGCTATCATATCGAATACGGACTGCTTAATTCACGCTTCCACGGCGTTCCGCAAAACAGGGAGCGAATCTATCTTGTCGCTTATCGACATTTTAGAGCCGAAGGTGGACGAAAAGTATTTCCTGTCACCGCAGGCGACGGCAAGGCTCTTATACAGTTGATCGGCGGCACGCAGGGCAAGCGGGTCTATGATCCCGCAGGCGTGAGCTGTACGCTGATGAGCGAGGGCGGCGGTTTTGCAGGCAGGACGGGAATGTATTTTATCGACCTGTGCAAAGGCAATCCGAAGCTGACCGAGCACGCCCGCTGTATCAAGGCAAGGTATGACAGCGGCATCACCAACCACAGCGGTGACAAAAGCGGCGTTCTTTGCATGAGCGGCGAGTGCCCGGACCGCACCGAAGAAACGGCGCTCATCCAACTAAAACGGGGTACGCCGAAAATCTTGGAGCAGGAGCACACCAAATGCCTGATCGCAGGCTACAACAAAATCGGGGTAAGCAACCGGGGCGAAAGCTCCGGCGTTTTTTATGGCTGCCGCGCTGTGCTGACCCCCGACCGTGAGAATAAGAGGCAGAACGGCCGCCGTTTCAAGGAGTGCGGAGAACCCGCCTTTTGTCTGAACACGCAGGACAAGCACGGCGTTTATCTCTGCGCCTGCGATTCCTGCGAATACGCTTTACCCGTCAAACAGGCAAAGAAGGTGGATCAGAGCAAGCCTGAAAACGGCTCTGCGCTTCCGCTCGGCTGCGGACGCATCCGCAAGCTGACACCCCGTGAGTGCTGGCGACTGCAAGGATTTTCGGATGATATGTTTGACCAGGCCGCCGCCGTCAATTCCGATGCCCAGCTTTACAAGCAGGCGGGCAACGGCGTGACAATCCCCGTTGTGTATGCTGTCGGCAAGCGGATCGTGGAAATTCAAAACGAGCTGAACAAGGAGGTAGTCCGAAATATGAAATAAAGTGTAAACCAAAACCTCAACGATTTCGGACGCGAGCTTTGTGCCTTTGCCAGACAGCCGTCCGGCAATTCACAGAACCGGCTCAAAACTCCGAAGAAAGGACGGAATTTAACACATGCGAAAACGCAATGTTCACATTCAATTCTGGCTGGACAAAAAGGAAGCCGAGGCGTTTCAGAAGAAGGTCAAAAAGAGCGGACTTTCCCGTGAAGCGTATCTTCGGCACTTGGCAAACAGCCTTGAACCGCAGGACGCCCCACCGCCCGACTATTACGCCATGATGCGGGAGCTGCACGGGATCGGCAACAACCTCAATCAGATCGCCGCAAAAGCCCATACCCTGAACGCACTGGATGTGCAGCGGTACGACGAGGCTTGCCGCAAACTGGATGAAGCCGTCAAGGCGATCACCGCAGCGGTCATTCTGCCCCGCCCGATGAAGTGACGCTTATGGCGACGACATCAATATGGCGGGTAAAAGGCTGGCTCGGCAAGGTGGTGATCTATGCGGAAAATCCCGAAAAGACGGCAAACCCGAAATTTTACGCCGACCGGGAACTGACCAAACAGGACGGACAGCAGCTTTCCGATGTGATCCGCTACGCTGTCAATCCCGAGAAAACGCAGGAAACGGACAGCGAGGACGGCACACCGCTCCACCGCTTTGTGTCGGGCATTAACTGTTCTCCCGCCACCGCCCGTGATGAAATGCTTGCCGTGAAAAAACGGTTCGGCAAAGAAAACGGGACGGTTGCCTACCACGGCTATCAGTCCTTTGCCCTCGGCGAGGCCACACCCGAACTGGCACATGAGATCGGCGTGAAACTGGCGACCCGGCTTTGGGGCGACCGCTATCAGGTGATCGTCGCCACCCACCTTGACAAAGAAAATCATCTGCACAATCACTTTGTGCTGAACACGGTTTCCTTTGCGGACGGCATCAAATACCACCGCACCCGAAAGGACTACCACGAGATGCAGACGGTTTCCGATGCGCTTTGCCGGGAATACGGACTGTCGGTGATCGAGCATCCACAGCAAGGCCGGGGCAAGCAATACGGCGAATGGCGTGCCGAGCAGGAGCAACGCCCCACTTGGCGAGGACTGATCCGCAGCGACATTGACGAGGCGATACGGCAGGCCATGACCGAGCGGCAGTTTTTTGACGCCTTGCGAAAAAAGGGCTATGCAGTGAAGGTCGGCAAGGATATTTCGGTCAGACCGCCGGGCAAGGAACGATTTGTGCGCCTGATGCGCAACTTCGGTGAGGACTACTCTCTGGATAACATCCGCAGGCGCATTGTATCCCAGAGCCGCCTCGAACGAAAAAAGCCCGAACAAAAGCCGGAGATCCTGCGGGTCAGACTGATCGGCAGCTTGAAAACCGCCCGAAAACTGACCGGATTTCGGGCGCTGTATGTTCACTACTGCTATCTGCTGGGCATCTTCCCGAAGAACCGCCCGCAGCAAAGCAGAAAACGGCTGCACTTTCTCTTGCGGGAGGATCTGTTGAAGCTGGACGCCATCACCGCTGAAACGAGGCTGCTTATAGGTCATCGGATCGACACCGCCGAGCAGCTTTTTTCCTACCGGGATAAGGTAAGCGAAAAAATCACCGTTCTGACCGAGAAACGCAAGCAACTCTATAAAACACAGCGGACGGCGGCGGTGAAGTCCGATCCCGAAAAGGCGGCAGAGGTTAAGACGCAGATCACCGCACTTTCCAAAGAGCTTGCCGCACTGCGGAAGAAGGTGATTTTATGTAACAGCATTGCCGAGCGTTCCGGCGTGATCAAAAACAAAATCAAAGCCGTCCGTGAGGACGAGCAAATCAAAGGAAAGGAGAAATGTGACCGCACTGAGCAGCAGAAAACCGTCAGATGATCGGCGGTCACGCAAAATTCGCAAGCGAATTTTCTAAGCACGAAGGAGATGATGAAATATGTACAATTCCGGTGACGCAGCGGAGCAGGTCGTGCGGATCAGTTTGGAGGGTACGGAAGTTGCCCTAAAGCTGACCGGCTCGGCGGCAAAGAATATCGCTGCCATGCTCTATGCTGTCTGGAAAAACCGAGATAAGAACAAGACCAAAGGCCACCAGCGGCTTTCTGCCATGCTCAAAAGCGGCAAGGAGCTGAAAGTGTTCACCGTCAGCGAGGAACATTTGAAACAGTTTGCCGCCGAAGCCAAACGGTACGGCGTTGTTTACTGCGCTCTGCGCGGGAAAGAAAAATCCGCCGACGGTATGGTAGACATTATGGTGCGTGCCGAGGACGCTTCAAAAATCAACCGCATTGTGGAACGCTTCAAGCTGGCTGCGGTCGATACCGCTTCTATTAAGCGTGATATTGAAAAATCCAAAGCCGAGAAAACCGCCGCCCCCTTTGCTCCTGAGCAGGAAAAGCCCGATAAAGAGGCAGACGACCGTTTGCTTGACGATTTAATGGGCGTGCCTGTGAAAAAGGAGGAACGAACGCCGCAGAATCCCGAAGTCAGCAAAAATGATTCTTTTGGGAAAGCGGCGGAGAAATCCCATCCGTCCGCGCCTATCTCAAAGAAGCAAAGCAGAACCGCCGAGGGTACTGTTAAGCCGCCCGAAGAACGCCCCTCTGTTCGTGAAGAACTGCGGGAAATCAAGGCGAAACAGCAAGAGGCGGCGGCTCCCGCCAAAGAAGAACCCATCGTTTCAAAAAAGCCGACCAAACAGCAGACGACCACCCACAAACAGCCGTCCCGAAAAAAGAAACCCGAATCAAAGGAGAGATAACCCATGAGCAATTTTGACGATATTTTTGAACCCGCCCCGCAAGCCGAAGATTTTGACAAAGAGGCTTGGGCGGCAAAGAAAAAGGCAGAGCGTGACGAGAGGTATGCTACTGCCGACGCCACCGCCGAAGAAATCTGCACAGACGGCGGCAAGTTCCGTGACTATCTGGATGTGCAGGCAAAATTTCATCGCTACTCCGCTACTAACGCCCTTTTAATTCTGCATGACAACAAAAATGCCAGCAAACTTGGCGATAAGGATTTTTGGCGCGATCAGGGCGTGTATATCAAGCGGCAGGAATTTAACCGTCCGATTAAGATTATCGAATCTAACGGCGAGTACACCCGTGACGACGGCAGTATCGGCGTGTCGTATAACATCAAGCGCGTATATGACATTTCACAGACTACCGCCCGTATGAAAGCGCAGCCGCCTGTTTCCCACGACGCAAGGGCTTTGCTCGGCGCTCTCATTTACAAAAAGCCTGTGCCGATTCAGTCTGTCGATGAACTGCCCAATGACATGGGCGCTCTTTACGACCACGAACAAAAAGCTATTTTTGTTTGCCGAGGAATGGGTGCGTCTGATTTGTTTTATGAAGTATCAAAGGCTCTGGCTCATGCGGAACTTGCCATGACGAACGAGAATTATTCCTACAGCACCGCTGACTTTAAGGCACATTGTGTTTCGTATATTCTCTGCAAGGAATTTGGAATCGAAACGGATAATCTTTCATTTTCTCCAGCCGATTTTGACATTCCGAAAGAGTTAAGCGAAGCCGACCCGCAGGAAATCCGCGCCGAGCTTTCCGAAATCCGAGATACCGCCTACGACATTTCCGCAAGAATGGCAAGGTCGCTGGAACAGAACAAAGCGCCCCGCCATACGGAACAGGAGCGCTGATTATGGAGAAAACAGAAAAACGGGTACTGACGCTCGACCGTTACGAACATGGCGTTGTTATCAATGCTCTGAATGAAATGCGAAACGACCTGCTGGAAGAAGAATGCCCCACCGATATTGTTGACGAGGTTCTTTTGAAAGCAATCGACGCACCTACTAAAAAAGTGAGGTGCAGGAACGATGAAGCGCGGGAATAACCCTCTTGTCCTCTGTCTGTTCGGGATTCTCCCCGTTGTGTGGTTGGGGCTGCTGATCGCCCCCGCCGCCCACGGCGGCCTGCCGGAGATCGTCGCCCGGTTTCCCGCGGTGATGAACGACCCGTTTCATATCGAGCTTTGCGGGGACAGTCTGAAAACTGTCCTCGTTCTGCTTTGTGCCTACGGGCTTGCGGTGGGTGTCATTCTATCGTCCCGCCGCAATTACCGTCGAGGCGAGGAACACGGTTCGGCCAAGTGGGGCTCTGCCCGAACCGTCAACCGAAAATACCGGGCAGCCGAGCCGGAGGACAACAAGATCTTCACGCAGAATGTCCGGATGGGACTGGACGGACGAAAGCACCGCCGCAATCTCAACACGGTCGTTGTCGGCGGCAGCGGCGCAGGCAAGACGAGGTTTTACGCCAAACCGAATCTGTGTCAGGCCAACACGAGCTTTACCGTGCTCGACCCGAAAGGCGAGCTGCTGCGCAGTACGGGGCATCTGCTGCGACAAAAGGGCTATGAGGTGCGGGTGCTGGATCTTCTGAATATGGAGAAAAGCCACTGCTACAATCCGTTTGTCTACCTGCGGGACGACAACGATGTGCAGCGGCTTGTGACCAACCTGTTCAAAAGCACCACGCCGAAAGGCAGCCAGTCCAACGATCCCTTTTGGGATACGGCTGCATCTATGCTTCTGCTGGCGCTCATTTTCTATCTGAAATACGAAGCGCCGCCCGACGAGCAGAACTTTCCGATGGTCATGGAGATGCTGCGTGCGGCGGATGTGCGGGAGGACTGCGACGAATACACTTCGCCGCTGGACGAGTTGTTTGAACGGTCGGAAATGCGGGAGCCTGACCATATTGCTGTGAAGTATTACAAGGACTATCATTCCGGCAGCGCCAAAACGCTGAAATCCATTCAGATCACGCTGGCAGCAAGGTTAGAGAAATTCAACCTCTCCTCTCTGGCGGCACTGACCGCTACGGACGAGCTGGATCTGCCGTCCCTCGGTGAAAAGAAAGTAGCGCTCTTTGCCCTGATCCCCGACAATGACACCAGCTTTAACTTTTTGGTCAGCATCCTGTACACCCAGCTTTTTCAGCAGCTATTCTATCTGGCCGACCACAAATACGGCGGCAGTCTGCCCGTCCCCGTCCATTTCCTGATGGATGAGTTCAGCAATGTTTCGCTGCCCGATGACTTTTCAAAGATTCTGGCGGTCATGCGTTCCCGCAATGTGTATGTATCGATCATTCTGCAAAATGTAGCGGCACTCAAAGCGCTGTTTGAAAAGGAATGGGAGTCGATACTCGGCAACTGCGACGAGTTTCTTTACCTCGGCGGCAACGAAACTTCGACTCACAAGCTGATCTCGGAATCCTATCTCGGCAAATCCACCATCGACACCAACACCTACGGCAAATCATCCGGGCGCAACGGCAATTACAGCACGAACTATCAGATCAGCGGCAGAGAGCTTCTGACGCCGGACGAAGTGCGTATGCTGGACAACCGTTACGCTCTTTTGTTTATCCGTGGTGAGCGGCCGGTGATGGATGAAAAATACGACATTCTGAAGCACCCAAACATTGCGCTGACCGAGGACGGCGGCGCAGCCCCCCTATGAACACGGCGGGACGGAAAATGCCGTTGCAACGCTCTCGTTTGCAGGTGCTGCCGCCGAAACCGTATCCGCACCCAACGAACCCATACCCGATTATGAGCTTCTTTCCGACGAGGACATAGAAGCTCTTTTTTAATTCGATTCTCAAGGAGGATAAACCCATGAAGAACACCAAAAAGACCGCAAACAAGCTGCCTGTGCCCGGCAAGGTCAGAAAGGGCTTTCGTTTCTACTGCGCCGCCGTGCTGTCGGTTGCGCTTGTGCTCGGCTGTTCCGTGACGGCCTTTGCCGCCAATGACCCGATCGCCGTTGTGAACAACCTGAGCGATTTCATTTTCGGTCTGATCCGTGCGGTCGGTCTTATCCTGCTCGGCTGGGGCATCGTGCAGGTGGGACTTTCGTTCCAGTCCCACGATCCCAGCCAGCGAAGCAACGGCTTTCTCACCCTTGCGGGCGGCATCGTCATCACCTTTGCCAAAGAGATTCTGAACCTGATCACGGGCTGAAAGGAGGCCGAAGATGGAAAAGTGTGAATGCTATATTCACTCTTTGAAACAGGGAGAAACCCATGTGCTCGGTGAGGCGACGATCCTCAAACGCATCGGGAACAACGACTACCTTGCCGAATACAACGGCGTAAAGTGCCACGCCATATTCAATCCCTTTGCCGGACGGTATTTTGTGGACGATGTATACGGCGTTATCCGCAATTCGCCCGATCGGGACAGCAGATAAATGATACGGTGTATGGGGCAGGTCACTTCGGCCTGCCCCTATTTGCCGGAAAGGAGGAAGCTGTGAAGAAATACAGCATTATTTACGCCGACCCGCCTTGGCGATATAAGGTCTATTCTAAAAAGGGACTTGGGCGCTCCGCTGAATCCCACTACCCGACAATGGAACTGGAAGATATACGGGCGCTGCCGGTCGGTACGCTTGCCGCAGATGACTGCGTATTGTTTCTATGGACAACGATTCCGCTGCTGCACGACTGCTTTTCGGTCATGCGTGCATGGGGCTTTTCGTATAAGACGGTGGCTTTCGTGTGGATCAAGCAGAACCGCAAGTCCGACAGTCTGTTTTGGGGTATGGGACACTGGACGAGAGCCAATGCGGAGTTTTGTATGCTTGCCACCAAAGGCCACCCGAAACGCCGCTCGGCCGGGGTGCATCAAGTCATTCTCTCCCACATTGAGGAACACAGCAAAAAGCCGGAAGAAGCAAGACGGCGCATTGTTGAGCTGATGGGCGATCTGCCCCGCATTGAACTGTTCGCCCGTCAGAAAGCGGACGGATGGGATGTTTGGGGCAACGAGGTCGCCTGCGATATTGCGCTGACGGGAGGTGAGATCAATGTCGGATAACTGGATCGTGCAGAACCTCGAAAACGCACTCAAAACATGGAACGAAAAGCTGGCGGAGATCTGGCAGCTCATCACGCAGTCACCGGAGCAGTTCAAGGGCGGCACGATCTGGAATGTGATCGTCGGCATCCACGGTGCGGTACAGGCCATCGGGCTTGCGCTGCTCGTTTTGTTCTTTGTAGTGGGCGTGATGAAAACCTGCGGCTCTTTTGCGGAACTGAAGCGGCCGGAACACGCCCTGAAAGTGTTCATCCGTTTTGCCCTCGCCAAAGCCGCCGTCACATACGGCTTGGAACTGATGATTGCCCTGTTCAACATCGTGCAGGGACTGATCTCTACCATTATGAACGCCGCAGGCTTTGGGGCAGCGCAGGAAACCGTGCTGCCCGCCGAAATCGTGACCGCCGTGGAGGACTGCGGCTTTTTTGAAAGCATCCCATTGTGGGCAGTGACCTTGATCGGCGGGCTGTTCATCATGGTCTTGTCGTTTATCATGATCATGACCGTGTACGGCAGATTTTTCAAACTTTATCGTGCGCCCGGAAGGGCTGCGGCGTAAGCCAAAGCAGCTCGCGGGAAATTTGGGAT
>OLPU01001090.1_pt1 | contig 21429 bp, 36 predicted proteins | sample 1673111 | NCBI WGS metagenome assembly OLPU01 (sample SAMEA3136755, study PRJEB25190) | human gut metagenome | reverse complement strand
CTAATTTCTTTGATAAGATGTAGTAGAACTTTCTCCTCTTTTCGTAGAAGTAGTTTTTTCCGGCTGGTATATTCATTACTGTCTTCAGATACTTATATGTTATTCCTTCTTCTGTTACTGCTTTGAGTATGTACTTGTACAGCTGCTGATCTGCTTGCTTCGCTGACTCTTCTATCATCTTGCAATTTTTCTTCGCCCATGCTCTTTTGATTGCCAATTCCTCTGTTGCACTCTTTGTTGCTCCAGATCCTGTCGTATCTCCAAACTTAGGACTACCAACAGTATTTGTCTTGTATCTAAGTATGTCCTTAAATTCTTTGTATCTCATTGCAAAATGATACGCCTGATAAAACGCGTGATTGCTTATGTCCCATTTCTTTTCTGATACCGGTCTTATGTTCTGCATCCTATCTCCTCCAGTTGACGATCTGCTACCTTTCCCGTCCAATTTTTTTATTCATTGCTTTTCGCCTGTAATATTTTAGTTTCGTTTCCGAATAGAATTTATTCTTATCTTCTTTCTTCTTTTCTCTTATCGCCTGCATACTTAGTTTCCATGCAACAAACTCTGTGCACTTTCTTCTGCATTCGACTCGCTTTTCTCTTTCTCCTCCGTGATCGCATTTAAGGCACGGACAATCTTGCTGTCCCATTTTGTATCGCTCCTTTTGTCCAATTCTTCCGGCTTCTTTTCTTTCTCTTGCATTTCTATTTTTTGCTCTATTATCGTCATTTTTTCCCATACATTGTCTATTTCTTGTTTTGTTAATGCTTCTCCAACCGAAACTGCCATTAATACCGTTAATGTTAAAAATCTTAGGCTTTGGTAGACATTCTTTTTATAAGCATAATATAAATGCATTCCTGCATTTATTACCATTACTGTAATAAGTACGTTCATTAATAAATCGTTCATTTTGTCTCCTAACATTCGATCTTAATTTTGCTCAATTTCCTTATCTTGTCATAAACTTCATTTGCCAGCTTATTAACGTTATCCATATCTTTCATGAGCCTATCCAATTCTTCACGTTCCACAGATACTCTAATTTTTACTTGGTTTTCCTTGTTTCCGCGTACAGTCGGAACTCCTAGTATCCGAAGTGGTCCGCCTCCACATTGCGAACATTTTTCTCCATCTCTCCATTTTCTAAAATACACATGTATTCTTCCGCAGTTTTCGCATCGTGCAACTAAGCATGCATTTTCTTCATCATTCCTCTTGTTCATTTTTTCCCTCCTATGATTTATTTAGTGGACATTCCATGCAAGGACCGTCTTTTGCAAATAGTTCTTCTCTGTCGCTTACAATAGTTGGATACTTGCAATAACCATCACACATCTCCTGCTTTACCTCTTCCAAGATGTCCGTTACTGTCTTAGTTTCTTTCTTGTCTTCTTTTTTGCTTTTATCTAAGTCTGTCATGTTCTTTCCCCTTTTCTGCTTCTTCTGCATCAAATACTTCGATTGCTAACATTTCATCATTCATTCCGTTTCTTACATATTCTATATTTACATCCATTCCTTTTTCCGCAAGGTATTTAGGTATACCAAAGTCTCGTCCGTATGTAAACATATGGATTTTCCCTAGTCTTTTTCTAATTGTTGCCATTATTTCTTTCACCTCCTTATCCATTCCACCACGTTTTTTCTCATCTGCTATTTCTAGCCTAAATATTTCTGATGATTAACTTTCAATTGTTCCTGATCTGTTATCGCATAAATCCTTGTCGTATCTAAACATTCATGTCCTAACATCTCGCTTACCTGTTCGATCGGCATTCCTCGTCTTAAAGCAAACGTTGCGCACGTTCTTCTGAATCTATGTGGATGTACGTTTTCTATCCCTAGTTTTCTTCCGAAGTTTCTTACTACAATTTCTACTCCAGTTGCCTTCAAACGTTTATGTGGCTCTGTCTTGGCGACAAACAATGCTTCATTCTTGTCATTTCTTGTTTTCAAATAACGCTCTATTGCACGCTGGGCTTTTGCATTTAAATAAACCGTTCTTTCTTTTCGTCCCTTTCCATAAACAATCAACTCATCTTCTTTTATATCGTTTCGATTAATTCCAACAAGTTCTGTTACTCTGCATCCGGTAGATAATAAGGTTTCTATAATGGCGCTTAATCGTTCATCTTTTTTTGCTGATTCTCTTAAACGCTCGACTTCTCTTTCTGTAAACGGCTTCTTAACTTTCTTTTCTTTTTTTATACTTCCGATTTTTGATATTGGCGATCTCCTGATATAATCTTCAACTTCGCACCACCTATAAAACGTGCTTAGATTTCTTCGAAGGTTATCTAACGTTATATCTGATACGTTTCCTTTTTCTTTTTTTACTGCCAGAAAATACCGGACATCGTTTGTTGTCACATCTAACAGCGGTTTGTTTATAAATAGTTTAAATTCATCCAGTGTCTGCTTATAATATCCCAGTGTTCTTCTAGTCCTTCCTTGAACATTTTTCGCGACGAAGAACATCCTGTACGCTTCTTCACTTTTTGATTCGTTTCCGACTGCTAGATCTGTGTTATGTATCTTTTCTAACGAATATTCGTATAATTCCATATAAATAATATTCTTCAATTTTCGTGCGTCTTCGGCATTCAAATCCATCTTAATTGCAATATTATTAGCTATCTCCTCTTTTTGATCGATCATGCGATCAGTCCTTTCTAAATAACGTATTTCTTGTGTGCTATCGCAAGTTCTTCTTCCTGCAAGTCTAAATAAATCTGTGTGGTTGATATGTTTTCATGTCCTAACATTTTTGATACCTGTTCAATCGGCATTCCTTTTCTTAATGCCATTGTTGCACATGTTCTTCTAAACTTATGTGGATTTGCTTTTTTAACTCCTGCTTTCTTTGCCAGTTTTCTTGTAAGCTGTTCGACCGATGCCTTATCCATATGTCCCTCATCAATGGCTTTGCCATTTTTCCACCAATCTTCTGGATGTTTCCTACTTCCCTTTCCTTTTGCATATCTGCTGCTTCCAGCTTTTCCTCTTGGAAACAAATATGGATTATCGTCATTCCTATTATTCAAATATTTTTCCAACATCAGCTTAGCACGAGCATTTAAATACACATATCTGTCTTTTTGACCTTTTCCATGCACCAGTACTCTGTTTTCTTCAATTTCAGATATCTTAATCTGCGTAAGTTCAGTTACTCTGCATCCAGTAGATAATAAGAGTTCAATGATTAACTTTTCTTTTTCTCCTTTTGCAACTTCTCTTAATTTCTCAATTTCCATCTCTGTAAGTGCTTCTTTTTTCTGCTTTACCTTATGTACTGCTTCAACTTTTGTCATTGGATTTTTTCTAATCACTTCTTCTGCGTATAACCAACTAAGAAAGCTGCTAAACGCTCTTTGTTCGTTGTATGCTGTGATGCTAGATACTTTATCTTTGTTTATTCTGCATGCCATCCAGTATCTAATATCGTCTGCTGTAATTTTCTCTACTGGTTTTCCTATTCTCTCCAATGCTTTTGTACATTCTCTTGCATAGAATTGAATTGTTCTATCTGTGCGTCCTGCAACTTTTTTAGATATCAGAAATTTTTTCAACCAATATTCATTCTGATTTTCTTCGGTTGCTGCAATTTCTGTACTTCTGCTCATAATCTCTACATTTCCCAGCATCATGTAAAAATCATTTTTTGCCTCGTTAAGATCTATACCATGTCGTATCGCCCACATAACTAATTGATTTACAGTATCTTCTCTACGATCTTTTACCTCGCTCACATGATCAGTCCTTTCTTTCTTGGTGTATAAAATATCTGTTCTGCTGCCGGAGCTCGTCCGCTTAAGCTGTCTCCCTGTATCACTGTTGCTTCAATTCCCAATAAACTAAGCTGTACATATGTCATGTACACTCCTTTCCAGTCGAGATCCTGGGCAACCACTTTCAAACATCTCTGATAGTTTAACCCTCTATCTCTTAATACTTTTGCTGCTGCTATGATCATTCCACCGCCACCTGTCGATGGCTCGTGCATTATGTATGGATTTTGTTCGTCCGCATCTTCTGGTACTGCAATCTTTGCCGTTAAATATGACAGATGGAACGGTGTGAAGAATTGTCCTGTCTGTTTACTTCCCAGCCCTGCCTGCATATAAATCTTTCCAAGCACGTCTTCCATGTTGTTTTCTAACGATACAACAAGCATTCCTGTCATATTCGAAAACTCTACCATCTTTCCCAAATGCTTTTTTGCGATTTCTATGTATTGATCTTCTCGCTTTTCATAGATTTTGCGATCATACATACCTGTTGCTCGATCGGTTTGATTTGATATACATATAGCTACCGCTTTGATCCAGTCCGAAAAAATCTCATATCCAGAATATTGTCCAGATAACTCTTCTATCTTTTTAATAATTTCATTGACCATTCTTATTCGTATCTCCCTGCACCTGCTCCGTATCTGCGCCATCTTACTGTTTTTCTCTTTTTCTTCTTTCTTCTGGCTCTGCTTTCTCTTTCAACTTCGTCGATAACAATATAACGATACTTGTTATCCCAATACTCTAGCATCTGCGGACTAATACCTGTTCTCTTTCCCATTGTTTCATACGTGATGCCCTCATAGATCAGCTGCGTTACGATACTTTTTTGTAATCCTCGCTGTATTTACTGCGATTGTTTCCATCTACCTTTTCTAATTCTTCATCTTTGTACTTGTCCACCCATTTCTTTAGCGTGTATGTATTTATCGCTATCTTGTCGGCCATATCTTGCCGTTTCATTCCTGTTGTTAATAGTGTTCTTGCGATTCCTCTTTTAAAATCTTCCGTATATTGCATAGTTTTATTTTTTCAGACAGCTTAGTTCTTTACCTGAACCAATGCGTTATCCGTGATCACTTCTGTTCTTTTTTTCGTCTGATCATATAATTCATTGTGATTCTTTTTTGAGTTTTGTGATTTGATAAATAATTGTAAAAAACTAAATCTGGTATATCGTTAAAAAGTTACATTTTTAGAATCTGAAAAAATTATGTTTACTTCGTTGCATGTTGTTAATAGTTGCTAAAAGAATCTTAATCAGGTAAAGAACTAAGCTGTCTGTTCTCCTTTCCGCCTGCTGCCTTTTCTGGCAGTAGGCTAATAGATCTCATGGCTTATACATGACTTCTTTGTTTCTTATGCATTCGTTAATAGTTACTGTGGTATATTGCAACTGGTCACTGCCAGTAGTGCATCATTTCATTGTGTCCGAATCGGACACCTGTTTTTAGCCTTTTCTTTTGCTATAAATCTTTTTAGTGGCTGCCCATTCATTTTTCTTTCATTGTTTCCTGCATTATGCAGCTTTCTCTTTTGCCTTCTTGTTTCTTTTTTGCTTTTGCAGATTTTAACTTCCACAACTTTTGGATACGTTTCCCCTCGTATCCCATACACAAGCCATCCATCGCCTGTTTTCTCTTTTTGTGTTATTACGCCTGGTATTATTATCGGGCGTTCTCCATCTCCAAACACTACTTCCTTTTCAGGTATTTCTTTTGTGTTTTCATCTGCTTGCGTTTCTTTTTGCTCTTTTTTGAGTCTTTTTGTTATCCTCGCAAATGCTTGTCTGATCTTCTTTATCCCTTCGATCATTGTTCTTTCCTCTCTGCAAATTCCATGCTTTCTGCCACGATCTCCGTCGTGTACACTTTTGTTCCGTCTGTTTTTGTATAGCTCCCTGTTTGGATTCTTCCTTCTAGTACGATCTTGGTTCCTTGATCCAGCCATTTGTCTGCAAATTCTGCACCTTTACCAAATGCAACACAACTAATAAAGTCTGCGTCCTGCCCTTCTCGCTTAAATCTGCGATCTACGGCCATTGTAAACCTTGCTATACACAGATCGTCCTCATTCCAACTTATCTCAGGCTTCCTGGTTAATCTGCCCATTAGCATTACTTTGTTCATATATCCTCCTAAATCGTGTAGGTATCATTTTTCTTTGCTTCTATATCTGCCATTGTTTTAATGATTCCAATTATATTTCCTTCTGCATCCATTACCACGACTATCTTTTTTTCTTCTCCTTCCATATGTACATCTGCCACTCCATACATACGATTTTTTCCAAATTTCTTTATCACGCTCTGCCATATCCATGTTTTTTCTCGTCCGTAATCAATCACAGCGTTCGCAATTTCTCCGCTAAATGTAATTGATTCTTTTATGATTGTGGCACTTCTTGTTGCATCCTCTACATCGTATGGATTTAAGCTTGTTATGTCCTCATTTTTTTCATAACGCTTTGGATTTAACATCATATCTTCTTCTGGCACATACACTCCATATGTTCCGTTGTAAATCAATACATGTGTTCCGTAATCACAGATACTATATCCTGCTCTGTCTTTAATCGCGTCTATCTGAACTTTATCTCGTATATCCATGTTTATTCTCCCTTTTCTTCCAATCCTAAAATACAGTAACCTTCTTCCAGGCCCTTAAAACCTTCTAGTATATAGATCACCTGTTTTTCTGTTACTCTTCCTGTTTCTTCTCCATCACTCATTTCGTGCAGTTCCAGGACGTCTCCGATTTGATAGTTCCTGTCGTTTTTTCGCAATTCGAATGACTTCTTTCCTGTGTCTACTGCGTCAAAAAACATCTTTGCAAGCTTTAGGCGGTGTCTTCGTTCATCTGTTTCGTTTCCTGGTACTTCAACCTTATTTGTCCGTGGAATCTCCACGCGTTCTGTCTTTTCTTCTTCTTCTGCATTAACATCAGCCTGCTTTTCTAATTGTTCTGGACAATACTCTGGAAAATCTTTTTCCAGTTCCATCTGTCCTTCAATCTCTATTTCTTCCTCTTCTTCAGTTTCGTCCGCTTCTGCTTCCTGTCTTGATTCCTTCAAATCTTCTTCCTGTTGTTCTTCCAGGATGCGTTGCTTGTATTCTCTTATCTTTTTTACAGTTATGATCTTATCTGGATACCAGCTATATATTTCTTCCTGTTCATCTTCTTCCAGTCCTGCGATCTCTACCGCTGTCGAAAAGCTGATTTCCTGACGTTCCAGGAGTTCTCTCAGCTTCGGAATCAAATTGTTATTGATGCTCATTGCATTTGCGATCTGCGTTGGTTTTTTTCCAAGAATCTTTGCTGCTATGTCTCGCAGTCTTCCAGATTCCAGGTCGTATCCCATGATCTTCTCTCCTGCTGCCTTTGCATCCTTGAGTGCATCTGTTAACAATTTGATTCGCTCTAACTCTTTTTCTGGTGTTGCTTTTCGGTAGCTGTTTGAGATACATAGCTCAATGATCTCTTCATTTTTGCTTCTTGGCTTTCTGATCTGACATGTAGCTTCCCTAAATTCCTGGAGGTCTTCTTCCTCTACCAGTTTCTTTAATGCTCTCCATCTTCGTTCACCGCCGATCAGCTTGTACTCTTCTCCATTCTGGTTAGGTTCGTACATGACTTCTAGTGGCTGTAGCAATCCAAGTAGTTTGATCTCTGCTGCCTTTTCGTCAATGCCGTTCTGATCGCTTATGTTGTCTTCGTTCGCATAGATATTATAGATGTCAATGTCCTTTGTCCTGAATCTTGCTTTCGGCTTCTCTTCGATTCCTTCCTTACTCGTTTTATTTAGCATGTCCATGACGTTAAATCCTGCCATGTCTTTCCCCTCCTTTCTTAATCGACTCTTTGGAATCTTCCAGTCTTCTTGTTCCTTCTCTTTGATTCAATGTATACTTGTGCTGCATTCCATTCTTCTTCTGTCATAATCTCTTTAATTACGTTTTTGTAATCTCTTGCTGTATTACTGTTCTTTGACATTTCAGAAAGCGGTCTGAATGCTGTTTCTGCTTTCTCTGCTACCACAGATCTTCGTATTTCTGTTTTGAACATTTTGTCTTTATACGTTTCTCTTAACCATTGTGCCGTTTCCTTGTTTGTCTTATTCCCTGTTTTCATCGTCATCAGAATCTTTACCTGCTGCCCTTCATGCAATCCCTTGGACTGCTCTATCATGTTTTCCACAGCTTCGATTCCATAGCCGCCTGCTTTCACCGGAATTATCAACAAATCTGATGCTTTAACCACATTTAGCACTGTTACATCTAGCAATAATCCACAATCGCACACTACATAATCGTATCTGTTGTGGATACATTCTTTTTTTAATATCTTCTCAATGCGATCTATCTGATTATCCATGCTGTATAACAGTTGGGCATTTGCCTGCATAAGCCACATGTTCGCCGGAATAATGTCTACATTCTCATATCTTGTGTGCCTGATTGTCTCTTCTACGCTCTGCTGCTCTAATAAGATTCCTGCGAGTCCTTTTTCGTTTGGCTCATAGACTCCCATTGTCCTGGAAGCATTACCCTGTGCATCTGCATCTAGCATCAGCACTTTTTTTCCGTATCTTCCCAGGAGATACGCCAATGACGTTGACGTGGTCGTTTTCCCAACTCCACCTTTTAAGTTTCCAACTCCGATTATTTTCATGGTTTTTCCTCCTAATATGGCTATTTATTTGTTATCTTAGTTATCTTAGTTTTCTTCGTTTCCTTTTAACCATTTATTTAATTCTTTGCTGCATTTTCCGCAGACGTCATATTCTCGATATCTATTTGCGTTGTTAAATCCCATCTTTTTTTCTTTTACTATTATCTTGTTATATGAATCACTTTTACCGCCAATCTTATTTGATGCTATATATGGTAAAAAGAATCCTCCACACACATCACATTTTCTTGCTTCCATTTCTTTTCCTCCTATCGTTTCAATACTTGGTTGTTCTTAATCGGCATTGCCTCTCCTTTTTTTAGTGCTACATAATCTTCGATCACTTTTAGCGCGATCTCCTGGCTGTAGCAGACTGCAACGAAGTTTCCATAATCTGCTGCCTGTTTTAAAAAATCTTTCTGTTCCTTTTGCAGTCTCCCATCTCCGTATTTCATTTCGATGTATAAACTTGCGTACTGTCCTTTTGGCACTGGAAGGTGCAGATCAGGCACACCTGCCTTTACTCCCTGTCGTTTTAGGACTGCCGCACTTATGCGATCACGCTTCCCACCATTCGGGCAATGATGCAATAATTTCAGCTCTGGATAACGATTCTCCATGAGCTTGCAAATTTTAATCACTGCTTCTTGTTCACTTGCTTCTGTTCTTAGCATGTACTGTTGTCTTCTTACTCTACTCATTCTTTACCCTCCATCATCTATGTGCCAGGATCTGCATCCATTTTGAACTAGAATGTACTCCATATATGGATATCCTGTTGCTGTGTATCCTTTACGTACACCGCCGTTCTCTTCATCGTGTCTTTTGTCAATATAGTAGCCTTTTTGGCTCTTTGCGTCTGTTCGAAAGAAATCTCTTTCCCATATCAGTTCCTTCTTTATGATTGGCTGTTTCAGGTTACGCGATGGGGGAGTATGTCTTACCTCCGTACTTCTCCATCTTCTTTCTGCCTTTTTCTTTCACGAGATAGGCGGCTAGCTTTCCGTATTGTCCAGTACCATCAAGTAGCCGAATATCTATTCTCCCGCGCTCCCAACATCTTTTGATTGCTTTTGGCTCTATGCTTTCCAGGACCATGTGGATATGCCTTGCACCTTTGCTTCCTGTTTCAAGTACATAGATGTATTTCAATTCTCTTCCTTGCTTCTTGTACTCTTTTCTTAGGTCTGCGATCAGCTTGTTCTTCTGCTTTACCAGGTCTTCATATGTGTCTGGTCGTTCCTCTTTCTTGTAGGAAAACGTTACGAACATATCTCCTTCTTGGAAGTTACAGTTCAGCTTCCATCTAAGCTGTTCTGTCTGCTTTCTTATATTCACATTCTCCTGCGTCTCTCTTGTTGGTTCTTCTCTTTTAATTCTCTTTTCTTTCGGCTTATGTCTTCTGCTGTAGTACTTTTTTACCTCTTTGCACTTACCTGCATATACTGTTCTTATCCAATATGGCATTGGTCCATCTTCCTTTCTTGTACTGTCTACTTTATGTATTAATATTTGTCTAAACTTAATACTTTTATCGAGTTAGAAAAGCGTATTCGAACCGCTTATTTCCTTGCTTTTTTGTTTTTAATTTGTTACAATATATTTGTGGCTTTTTTAATCCACAATATGGCGTTGAAAAGGCATCCCGATCACTGTTCCGGGATGCCTTTTTCTTTTACCATTTCTTTCAATCTCTCCGGATCATCACATATGTCCTCATATCTTCCAAGCTTGTCCACAATGTCTCCAATCGCGCAGTTATTATCTACACGGATCAAGGACGCTCTGTATGTATAAGATTTATGATTTCTCATCGTCATTCTCATCTTGATCTCCTTATTCTAAATGCCGTCTGATCGTTATTAGTCGTTCACGTAATTCTTCGGCTTGCTCTGCATTTATTCCGTAAAATTCCATTCCATCTAATCCTTTTTTCATTCCAACAATCAGAACATTCCCATTAATCGGATGCCCATGAACATCTGTTTCATATAGATATGACGCAATTGGATTGATCTGCGCTGTTTTATGATACAAATACTCTTCATCTACAAGCATCATCACTGGATACTGTTCTTCTGTTAGTGTGTATAGCCTTTTTGAATGCACAATTTCTACATTCTCACATTCTTTTCCTATCAGCTTGTAAAGTTTATGTAGCTTCTCCATAGCCGTTCCTTCCGGATAGTCAAGCATCAATACTCGATCACTCATATTTTTATCATCAAAAAATGTCAATACTTACTCCATCTTTGATCAGAATCATTTTCTTTGTCTTTTCACTCATTTTCTGCTCCTTTACGCATATCTATGATCATCAATTTTCCTACTATTTCTTTTTGATTAAGCTCAAAGATATACCTGTCTTTAAACTCTATATAATTAATCAGCTCATCTGCCATTCCTATAGCAGAGCCTTTCTTTACATGTTCAATGTTTCCATCTCTATATAATTCATTTGGAATCACAGTTTTTTGATATACTATTTTAATGTTTTCCAGTATTTCAACTGCTTTTCTCATTGCAGAGATTGTCGGATTTTCATCCAATAAATCTCCTCCCATTATTCCATGCATCTTCATTTGCTTATCATATCTTTCGAGATTGTCTTTCAGCACGCTCACAGCTGTACTGACATTCATCTTGCTTTCTTTGTTCCTCTCGTGATATAATTTATATGAATTTTTATTTGTGCCTTGGGGGTTAGCTAAGCTACTTCCTTGGCTTTTTTTATTTTCACTCATCACGTTTCTCCTCTTTCGTCACTTTCGTCGATTCATGCAAGGTTTCTTGTGTCATTTTTGCAATTTCTGCTTGCTCTACGTCTAGTAGTTCTTTTTCAATTATGTCTGCGACATACCTTAGTGCTGCAACAGTAATTGGTGCTGTAATATTACTGCAAGGCGTTACGTAATTATTTATGTCTTTTGCAGCTTCAATACTGGCATTTCTTAAGACTAATGCTGGCAATTCGCTATTGTCTTTGCAAATTTTTTTCATTTCCATTGCTAATATTATCGTATTTAACAATTTTTCTTGCATATTTGTACCTCTTCTTCTTTTTGTATTACGTCTATTGTATTCATTAGTTTTTCTGCGCCTTTGATCGTGCTTTCCCATTCCCCATTTGTTTTCTCTTCCAGTTTGTTCGCTAGGACTCTTAACGCTGCGATCACGTATGGTAAAGTGTTTGTCGTAAATGGATGTATGCTATTCCCGATCTCCTGCATTATGTCGTCAGAAACTTTCTTTATTTTTTTCAATCCATCTTCTTTCTGTCCACACATCAAGGACAGATTTGCTTCCATAATCTCTTTTTCGCAGTTAAACAAAAATTCATCTCTCATTGTAGCTTGTCCTTTCTGCCCGGTATCTCACCGGGCTCTTTTTTTCTCTTTTGCTCCGATGGCTCTGATCACTGTCAGGGCCATCATCTTTTTTTGCTCTGGTGTAAGTTCTCTTACTTCTTTGTCATTCACGAATCGTCTTACCTTGTATCCGTCCATGATCTTCCCTCCCTTCTCTTCATTTTTATTAACCTCTGCTTGTCTGTTATGCTGCATTCGTCGGATTCTTCTCGTCCATCTTCTGCCTTGCGATCAGGATGTCAATGCTTGCCTTTACAAGCATCATTGATTCTTTATCCAGTTTCTTTAAGTTTTCGACAGTTTCTTTCATTAGTTCTTTTCCTTTGTCTGTCATGCTTCTCACCTTCTTTCTTTTGTACCGCAGATGAATTAACACTCCGCCCGATTCATTCACATATAGATAAATAATTACAATGGGGAGGCTCCGCGTTGTTGCGTAGTTGAGATTTCTTTTTAGGATGCATTCTGGTAATTGCATCCTGATCAGGCGGAGAGTTAATTCATCTGCTGCCTGTTTCTTTGTTTGTATATCATTTTCTTGACTATGTGATTATTATACACTGACTTCGTGGGATTGTCAAACATATTTTAATACATTTTCTTGACTATGTGGGATTTTTGTTTTATACTTTTCTTATACTTAGATACGGAAAGAGGTGATATTTTTTGAATACACGCATTAAAGAGCTCCGAAAAACTTTAAAACTAACACAAGAAGATTTCGGTTCTCGTGTTGGCGTTAAGGGAAATACTATCGGTAATTATGAATTATCTTTACGTAATCCTTCTGATGCGGTTATACATTCGATATGTAGAGAATTCAACGTCAACGAGGATTGGCTTAGATTTGGTAAAGGTGACATGTTTCTGCCTTTTAAAGATGAAGTTGCTGAAACACTGGCCCAATTATTAGAAGTGTCTAATCCTTTTTATGATTTGATCTTGGATATGATGGTATCTTTTAACGAGTTGGACGATAAGGGCAAGCAAGCTATTTGTGATTACACTGCTTTGCTTGCAGAAAGAATGGCAAAAAGAAAAAAGGAAGACGATTAATCTTCCTTTTCGTTGTGATTGCTGATGATGATGTACAGCTTCTTCAGATACTCTTCGTCATCAATCATAGCGAGCATCTTTGTTATTTCTTTTTTATACCATTCTGACATATGTATACGCCCTCCTTTCTTCCCATTTGCTAAGGGTATTTGGAGTTGGCCATGCCAAATGGCTTTCTTTTCTCTGTATATCTCGATCAGCTTAGGGATAGTATAGCATAGTTTTGCACTCAAATGATCGTTTTTAGACATTCTTTAGAATTGTTTATCATTTGTTTGTTCTTCTAAATTATATACCTTTTTTTGGTATTTTTAAGGGCTCTCGCCGATACGTTCGGCATGTCGAACATTATGGTATAAATCGGCATGTGTAAAGGTCTTCTGGAGCTACATCCAATGCTCCAGCGAGTAGGCACAATGTATGAACTGTTGGATCATGACGTCCGTTTTCGATGTCGTTAATCGTAGTTTTTCCTACGCCTGATAGTTTTGCTAGTTGTCCACTACTTATGCCTTTATCCGTTCTGATCTTCCAGAGCCGATATTCAATTTCAACGTTCACAGCTGTACCTCCTGGTTATTAGAGTGTACAGTATTACAATTTAATATTACTTTTTTAAAAAAATTCTTTGAAATGGGGAGGTTTTCATATGGGTTTTAGATTTAAAAAAAGTAAACAGATCGCACCGGGTGTACGTGTAAATCTTAATAAAAAGAGTGCAAGTGTTACATTCGGCAGCAAAGGAGTTCATCATACTATTAGCTCCTCTGGAAAGAAGACCACTAGTGCCGGGATTCCTGGAAGTGGATTATACTACACTTCTTCCAGTGGTGGCGGTGGTGGTTCCAGGAACGGCAATGAACACACTGTTAACTCTGCATCGGGTGGTGGAAATAACAGCTCATTTATTCCTGATCCGAAAGGTGATCGAGATGGAAACAAGAAAGGGTGTGGAACATATCTTATTTATGTTGCAATCGCTCTTATCGTATTCATTGTTTCCGAATTACTCACTTTTTTCGCTTCCATAATTGCGATCCCGATATTCATTTATTTTTGGAAACATAAAGAAAAGGCTCATCGTAAGTCATTTTTAGCATTTGCAGTCTTTGCATTTATCGTCGGGTTAGGATATTCGATTGTTTTAGATATCGATACAATTTCTGTAAAATCTAACAAAAACATTGTCATGGATATTAATTCCAGCAAAAAGATTTCTTACAGTATTGATCCTGAAGGTGCCAACACTGATGAATTGAAGCTTGTCTCTTCTGGTTCTAGCATCCTGGTAACCAAGCTCGATAAAGATAACAGTAAATTTACAATTAAGAGTAAGACTAAAACTGGTACCACAACTGTGTATCTTAAAGATAACAATGCAGACGTAACAAGCAAGAAGATCAAGGTCACTGTTGAAGATAAGAAAGCAATTGCTGAAGCTAAGAAAAAAGCTGAAGAAGAGAAAAAACGAAAAGCTGAAGAAGCTAAAAAGAAAGAACAAGCACGTATTGCTGCTGAAAAGAAAAAAGCTGAAGAAGCTGCTAAGGCAACGGAAGAGAGTGAAGAAATGGTATGGGTATCTAATACCGGATCTAAATACCACTCCAATCCAAATTGCAGCAACATGAGGAATCCTATTAAAGAAACTCTTTCTGATGCAAAGAGCCGTGGACTCTCTCCATGCAGTAAATGTTATTAAATAAAAAAATACCGCCTAGCTGGTAACTAGACGGCATTTTGAGGAAATCATTTGCATCTGTCGAGAAAAAACAGACGAAAATGCTTTACAACCAATTAAAGTATATCATTTTTTCTTGGCATCCTGCAAGGGTGTATTTTTTGTACCAATTTTTAATATTTTTATAAAAGAAAGAAAAGGTGATTACTATGAAAAAGATCGCAGCTGCTTATGTAAGAGTCAGCACACATATGCAAGAAGAATTGTCTCCAGATGCACAGATTAGATTAATCAAGGAGTGGGCGAACGGGCATGGTTATGATCTTCCAGAAGAGTTTGTTTTTATTGATAAAGGAATCTCTGGAAGGAAAGTCAAGAAACGTCCTGCGTTTTTGCGTATGATTTCCATGGCCAAGAGCAAGCCATCTCCATTTGACGCTATCCTCGTTTGGAAATTCAGTCGTTTTGCACGTAACCAGGAAGAGAGCATCGTATATAAGGCAATGCTTCGAAACAAGCACAAAATTGACGTAATAAGTATCTCTGAACCAATTTCTGACGATGTATATGGCGGATTGATCGAGCGTATCATTGAATGGATGGATGAATTTTATTCTATTCGTTTAGCCGAAGATGTAAAAAGAGGAATGACTGAAAATGCTCTTCGTGGAAACTTCCAGGCATCTCCAGCTTTCGGCTATAAGGTAGAGCAAAAAGGGCAAGCTCCTGTCGTCGTTGAAGATCAGGCAAACATCGTCCGCATGATCTTTAACCTATATGTTACTTCTGGAAAGAGTTTTTACGATATCTCCCGTCATTTAAATCGTTTAGGCTATAAAACTAAAAAGGGTGGAAATTTCGAAGCGCGAACAATCAAGTATATTATTCAGAATCCTATTTATAAAGGATTTCTTAGATGGAATTACGCAGATGGTACCACGCATGTTATCAACGACGAAAGCGAGTGGATCGTCAAGAAAGCTCCCCAAATTCCCGTTATTGTATCTGAAGAATTATGGAACCAGGCAAACGATCGGCTCGAGCATGAATATCGTCCCAAAAATGGAAAGCCTGTATCTCAAAAACGTCATTGGTTATCTGGTGTTGTGAAATGTTCTTCCTGTGGGGCTTCTCTTGCAACATCTGTGCATACAGATAAGCGCTACAATCGTGTTTACAGGAATTTCCAATGTTACAAGTTTACAAAAGGAAAATGCCTGGTTTCTCACGCCGTTTCCGAAAAAAAGCTTGTTCCTTTAGTTTTGGACGTTTTAAAAGAGGATATGAACAAGGCTTATATAGAATATGAGCATATAAGCACTGAACCAGATAACAAACAAGATATATTGAAGGTTCAGTTGAATCGTTTGGAATTAAGAGAAAAGCGTATTAAAGAAGCCTATTTGAATGGAGTTGACTCCCTGGAAGAATACAAAGAAAACAAAGAACAGATCAATGCCGAGCGTGATATGCTTCTTCATCAAGCCGATGAATCTTCTGAAGAGCAAGAAAAAATTGATATGCCTGGTAAAATTCGTGGTGTGTATGATATCCTTAGATCGGACGAATACAGTAAGGAAGAAAAGCATGCTGCTATTACGTCGATCGTAAAAAAGATTGTATTTGATCGTGAGAATAAAACCTTGGATTTTTACTATTATACTAAATAATTTTTTTGCTACTTATGCACTTACTTAGAGGATGACGCAGTGGGGTTCTAAATACTTAGGTGATCAGGGTTATGCACCGATTGAGATTTTGAGATATTATTATGGAGAAAGTATGTATATCAATACCGCCGAACAGATTTCTGGGATTCCATCTTCCTGGCCGGGATATGATTTGATGATTGGGAGCAGCGGAGATAAAGTTCGTCAGATGCAGCAGCAATTAAATCGGATTGCGCGGGATTATCCTTCTCTTCCTACGATTGCTGCGGATGGTGTATTTGGAGAATCTACAGCTAATGCGGTTCGAAAATTTCAAAATGTCTTTGGGCTGCCTCAGACTGGAATTGTGGATTATCCTACTTGGTATAAGATTAGTGAGATATATGTTGGAGTCAGTCGGATCGCAGAGTTGAATTCTTAGGTAACTTATTTTAAGCCCCACTAGGTCATCCATGTGGGGTTCAAAATTTTAGTCAATACATTTACAAAAAAGCCTGTGCATTTATATTTTGCACAGACTTTTTATCATCTTATTTACATCTCACAAGACACCTTTTTTTATAAAATGAAATTCCATAACACAAAACCTCATCATAAGTATCTTCAAATTCTTTCGCATACATCTTTGTATCAATCTGATCCAATGCTTTTTGACAATCTCTTTCCAGATCATCTAATTTTCTAGAATATTTTGCTTCAAATACTGCAACCTGTCCCGTCACATCATTGTAGATTACAATATCACTTCGTCCTTCTCCATGTTCCCTGTTAGACTCCACACTATAACCAGCTCCTGCAAAGATTCCTGCAAGAAATGCATGGTAGAAATCTTCTCTGTAATCATAATAACTGATCGTCATTCGAAGCAAGGTACTGATCTCTTTTGTCAACTTGTCCGTATCTTTATTCCACACAGCATCGAACAAAGCCTTTCGATTCATCACCCTTGTGCTGTCTTCAAACCATTTTCTTACCGTTGATTCAAAAATCTCTTTGATTTCTTTGTTTGGAATTCTTAGCTCAACCAATCCCTCTGCATCACATTCCCCTGCTTTTGTAAGATATCCGGTAAGATAAAGAATGCTCCACAGATTTTATCTACATCATCACTATCCAGCAAATACATATGCTGCTTGCATACCTCTGCCACAATATATTTAAGAAAATTAAATGCATTCTCAAATGTACTACCATACACATCTTTAAATGACAAAAACAAAGTCGGATACTGATTCATCCATCTTTCACAAATTGCTGTCTCCTTAGATATTTCAAGCCCCTCAAACAACTCCCTGCTATCCTTCCTAATATCCAAGAAACTATTCAACATGCTCATTGCCATCGTCTTCCCAAAACGCCTAGGACGAGTAATCAACGTCACCTGATCCATCTCACCCCGCAGCAACGTCTTAATCAAACCAGTCTTATCCACATAGTAATAATCCAACTCCCGAATCCTCTCAAAATCCGAAATCCCAACAGGAATATTTATCATCGCTGTCGAATTTAGTGTCCGCTACGTGCGAATCCGAGCGAGAGCGGGTTTGGGATGGTCAACTATTTATTTACATTCAAAATGCTGATAATCCTTAGAACTTCTCCAATTTCCACCCCAGCTAAATCCATATTTCTTAAAGATCTTATAAGCCGTATCATTCTTATGAATCATATAACGTTTATATTTTCCCTTGCACTTTGATGTCTTTCTCTGTTTATAAACCTTTCCATTCGAAGGAGAAACCTTATTTCCCTTTACCCATGGATTGATCCTTGGATTGATATCAATTGCTAATCCATAAGAATGATTAGACAATTTCTTCGTTCCACTGATCACACGATAATTAAACGCAGAAGTATTATTCGCAGACATAGACTTATTATCATTCGCATTATAATCATCGATCAGACGCATTCTCTGTATTCTGTATTTCTTCTGATATAATTCGTAAAATACCTTCACTGTTTTCTTTGCGATCTTCTTATTAACGATCAATTCACCATGCTTCACTTTTCCATCAAACCCATAATGAAGCACCTGAACATATCGAAGATCAGATAACTTAACATTCTTATTCTTACGATAAGACTTCCCCGTAATCCTCTTTTCAATCTTTGGAGAAATTGTCTCATAAGTAAAACCCTTTTTATATGTATATTTTGAAGCCGCATTTGCTGACTTCTTCTGTAAACAAACTGGTACCGCAACCACAGTAAGTGCCGTCAATGCAATCAAAGTCTTTAATTTCCATTTTGAATTATTCATATCCATTCTTCCTTTCCAAATTTTGATTTCATTATAACATAGTTTTCCCCATCTGTAGAAAAAGAAACACACACCAAATTCCTCAGCAATCACTATCCATTTCTATGTATCACCATATATTCATATTCATCTATCCATATTCCCAATAACCTACAGCCAAGAATATTTTAAATAATAACTGCCCCGTGACCGTATGAGCTCGTCGGTGCTTAATGAGCAGTGATGATTTATCATCGATGTCGAATTTAGCATCCGCTACGTGCGAATCCGAATGCAAATGGGTCACGGGGCAGTTATTATTTAAAATATTCATTGAAAGACTAAATTATTTACCATACACAACAAATTGATACTCAATATCAAAGTACGTCTCTTCTTCACTTTCTTTCACAAGTTTCCACTCTGGCATCTCATCCAGATTTGGAAAATAAGTATCAGCATCATAAGCAAAGTCTGTTCTTGTAACATACGCTTTATCACAGTATGGAAGCATCATACGATAAATACTCTCTCCACCGATAATAAAAATATCTTCATCTTTATATTCTTCAAGTTCATCTAATAATTCTTCCTTGCTTCCAACAACGATCGCTCCTTTGGCATCGTAGTCTTTATCGTGTGTTAAAACAATATTAGTTCTCTTTGGAAGCGGCATTCCATTTGGAAAGCTTTCTAAGGTTTTACGTCCCATAACAACAACTTTTCCTGTTGTCATCTGACGGAACATCTTCATATCATTGGGGATATGAACTAAGAGTTCATTATTCTTTCCGATTCCCCAGTTCTTATCTGCATTTACAATAAGGTTCATTTGTTTTCTCCTTCTTATATCGCAATTGGAATATCTTTGATCTGTTCTCCTGCCTGATAATCTTCGATCTTGAAATCATCTGTTGTAAATTCATAGAAATCTTTGACTTCTGGATTCAGTGTTACTTTTGGTGCAGGATATGTCTCTCGTTTGATCATTTCTTTAATAATCGGAATATGACGATCATAAATATGGGCATCTGCGATCACATGTACTAATTCTCCTGCTTCCATATCACATACCTGAGCCATCATATAAACTAAAGCTGCATACTGTACAACATTCCAGTTATTTGCTGCTAAAATATCCTGTGAACGCTGATTTAAGATTGCATTTAATGTCAGTTTATCATGTCCTGGCTTCTTTGTTACGTTAAATGTCACGCTGTATGCACATGGATAAAGATTCATCTCATGTAGATCCTGATGAACATAAATATTGGTCATGATCCTTCGGCTGTATGGGTTATTCTTAAGATCGTAGATCACACGATCTACCTGATCCATCATTCCCTCCTTGTATTGATGTTTGATTCCCATCTGGTATCCATAAGCTTTTCCAATGGAACCGTCTTCATCTGCCCATTCATCCCATACGTGACTCTTAAGATCATGAACATTATTTGATTTTTTCTGCCAGATCCAGAGGAGCTCATCGACGGCGTTCTTCAGGTTGGTCTTGCGCAGGGTGAGGATCGGAAATTCCTCGCTGAGATCGTAGCGATTGACGATCCCAAAACATTTCACAGTGTGCGCCGGCGTGCCGTCGCTCCAGCGCGGGCGCACGTCAAAATCCGTGTCCCAGACGCCGGTATCGAGGATCTGGCGAATGTTCTGCTTAAAAATCTCATCGGCTCTGCTCATCATTTTCTCCTTCCGTCATCGCCCAGAGTGTGTCAAACGCCCACTTCAAACGGGCCGCATCATCGATCAGGTACCAGTAGCCGACCAGCGCTTCCACAGCAGTGGCCCGGCGATAATCCCACGCTTTGGCATTTTTCGGCACGATGCCCTTGGCGTTGCGCCCGCGATTGAGCACGCCCAGCTCTTTCTCGTCAAGCGCTGGCGCGAGCACGTCGTAAAGGGCCGACTGGGTGCGGTTGTTGACAAGCTGCACGCAGGCTTTGTTCAGCGTGTGGGCATTCACGCTCTTTTCAAGCATCATCGTGCGCACGTAGATCTCATACACCGCGTCGCCGACAAAGGCCAGCGTCAGCGCGGGCAGCTGCTCGGGATGGTCGGTGCTTTTGGCGTAAAGTTCTGCAGCCTTATGCATCGCAAGCCTCCAAGAGGCACACCGCGTAGGCGCTGATGCCTGAGCCATCGCCGACAAAGCCGAGCCGCTCCGTGGTCGTCGCCTTCACGTTCACCGCATCCACGTCCAGCTGCAGCGCACGCGCGATGTTCGCGCGCATGGTCTCGATATGCGGCGCCATCTTCGGCGCCTGGGCACAGATCAGCGCGTCGAGATTGTGCACCCTGTAGCCGGCAGCGCGGAGCTTTTCGCGGCAGGCCTGCAGCAGCACCATGCTGTCGGCCCCCTTGTAGGCCGGGTCCGTGTCTGGAAAATGGCGGCCGATATCGCCCAGCGCCGCCGCGCCGAGCATCGCGTCCATGATCGCGTGCAGCAGCACGTCGGCGTCTGAATGGCCGAGCAATCCTTTTTCATAAGGAATCTCCACACCGCCGAGGATCAGCCGTCGTTCTTCGACCAGTCTGTGTACATCGTATCCCATTCCAACTCTCATCGCTTCTCAGCCTCCCATGCATGTTTCATTTCTGTCGCCCAAAAGAGGTCCTCCGGCACCGTGAGCTTGCGGCTCAGGCTGCTGCCGTCCACCATGCGCACGCGTTTTCCGCCAGCCTCGTAGAGCATGGCATCGTCTGTAAAAATGCGGCCGCTTTCGGCCATCTCCAGATGCAGCGCGCGGATCTCCGCCGCCATAAAACACTGCGGCGTCTGCGCTGCGCGCAAAGTTTCCCGCGGCGGCGTCTCCACAATAAATCCCTCGGCGTCCACGCGCTTGATCGTGTCGGTGACAGGCGTTCCCGGCACCACGCCGACGCCTGACGCCGTCGCATCCAGGATGCGCCTGAGCATTTCCTGCGGCACAAA
>OLPU01001086.1_pt1 | contig 21474 bp, 10 predicted proteins | sample 1673111 | NCBI WGS metagenome assembly OLPU01 (sample SAMEA3136755, study PRJEB25190) | human gut metagenome | reverse complement strand
TGACATTGAGACTGACGACAGACTACAGCACAGATGACTGGGGATTTGCAGTCACAAAAGCATATGGAACAACGCATAAATGGGATGCGGGAGTGATTACAAAACCGGCAGAACGGGATCAGACCGGAACAATGAAAAAGACCTGCCAGAAGTGTGGTGAAGTAGTGGAAGAAGTAATCCCGGCACCGTACATCGTATGTGGTGATGATGGCAATATTTTCTGGGGAATCACACCAGATCATGTACTGGAGCTGTCTGTAGGAACAGGCAGCGGTGAACGCACTGAATATTCCATTAAGTATGCACTGGACGGACATCAGATAACGACTGCACCGTGGGGTGAGTATGAAGGAATCATCGAAGGGGTGCGTGTCAAAAAGGGAATTTCGTATATTATGTCCAGTTCATTTTATGGATTAACGAAAGTGAAATGGGCGGAAATTGAGGACAGTGTTACAAGTATAGATTATAGTGCATTTCAAGGCTGTACGGCATTAAAACGTGTGAAATTATCTGAAAAGCTAAACAGTATAAATAATATGGCATTCGAATATTGTAGTACATTAGAGGAGATCAGTTTTCCTGAAAGTATAACTACAATAGGCTGGGAGGCATTCTCTGGTTGTACGTCTTTGAAAAAGATTAATATTCCAAAAAACTTAAATAGATGTGATACCACTGCTTTTTCGAGTTGTCGAAATTTGCAGGCAATATATATTGAAGATTTGTCACAATGGTTGAATATGGAAGAGTGGCCATCGTTCAGTTCAACGTTATCTTCTGATACGAAAGTAAATTTTGAATATTATGTTGGTGGCAAAGCTCTGGAAAATCTGGTAATTCCGCAGAACGTTACCCGTATCAGAAAAGAGGCATTTATTCATGGACACAATATTAAAACAGTAACTTTCCATGAAAGTATAGAATATATTGATGAGATGGCTTTTTATGGTTGTGACAATCTTGAATTAACAAGCGACAAATTGCCAAATTATTTGAAAAGTATAGGATATGGTGCGTTTCAGAATTGTCAAAAAATTTCTAAGGTAGGAATTCCTTCCAGCGTTGTAAATATTGGACATTATGCTTTTTCGAATTGTAGTGGATTGAAGCAGTGTGTATTTGCAGAAGATATACAGATAGATAATATTTCGAGTTCTATGTTTCATGAATGTAAAAATTTAGAGAAAATTACGATTCCATCAAGTGTAACAACTATAGAAGGACAGGCGTTTCTTGGTTGCAGTAAATTAGAGAAAATTAAAATTCCATCAAGTGTAACAACTATAGAAGGATGGGCATTTTATGGTTGCAGTAGATTAGAGAAAATAAGCATTCCGGCTAATGTAACTGCCATTGGAGCGTCTGCGTTTGGTGGTTGCTCTAATATAGGAGAAGTAGAATTTGAAAAAGAAAGTAAGTTGACGACGATTGAATCTGAAGCTTTTAGCAATTGTGCAATTACAAGTATTCGAATCCCTGCAGGAGTGACAAAAATGGGATATTCTGCACTGGCATGCCCGGATCTTGTTGATGTAACATTTATGGGAGATTTTGGAGAGTTTGAATCACTTTTTGGTGTATATAATTCTCGTGCCAGAACCATCACCTATTATGCATGCAACAGTACCTGGACTTCATCTGCTGCACAGAAATTTTTCAGTAACCAAAATAATGTTACCCAGAACCCGATCCACATGTCCGAAGACTACACGGTGATCACTCCGGCAACCTGTACCACAGACGGGGAAAAATCTTTCACCTGTGACAAGTGTGGACAGGCTTCTACAGGTGTGATTCCGGCTACGGGACATAAGCTGACGGTGAAAGAACACAAGGATGCAACCTGTAATGAAAAAGGTTACGATGTTCAGGTCTGCAGTGTCTGTAACGAAGAAATCAGAACCGAACTGGAGATAGACCTGAATGCCCATAAGTATGATGAGGGCAAAGTAATCGAACCTACCTGCTCAAGAGACGGATACACAGTTTACACCTGTGCAGTCTGCGGAAATACAAAACGTGAAAATATCATACCGCATAAAGAACATGTTATGGAGGATATAGTAGTTCCGGCGACCTGCCAGATACAGGGATATACGAGACATCAGTGTAAAAACTGTGATTATACTTATTATGATACATATACAGATCCTCTGGAGCATGATTACGAAGCAACAGTTAAAGCTCCTGCCTGTACAGAGCGAGGATATACAGTTTATACCTGTAAAAACTGTGGATATACCTATACGGATAATTATGTGGGAGCGTCCGGCCATAAATATACGAAAAAGGTTGTTGCTCCAACCTGTGTTTCCAGAGGATATACAGAAAATATCTGTGATGTCTGCGGAAATGAGTATGTATCTGATTATAAGAGTGCAACAGGCCATACATATAAACGCACGGTGAAAGACCCAACCTGTACCGAAGAAGGTTACACACTTCTGACCTGCGAAAACTGTGATTATGAAACGAAGTCAGATATCCGCAGGGCAAAGGGACACAATTATGAAGAGACCATAACAGAATCTACCTGTACAACAAAAGGCTTTATTACATATACCTGCACAGACTGTGGAGACAGCTATAAAGGCAAAGAGACAGATCTGGCACCGCATAAATGGGATAAAGGAACAGTTACCAAACAGGCTACTTATCTGTCAAAAGGAACGATAGAGTACAAGTGCGCCGACTGTGATGCAAAATATACAGAAGAAATTCCGATGTCAGGTCAGACAGCTCTCAGCGACTGTACGGTTACACTTTCTTACCATAAAACAGCTTATGACGGTAAAGAAAAAACACCAAAGATTACTGTAAAAAACAGCAACGGAATTGTAAGTGAAGAAGATTATACAGTTACCTATGCGGATAATGTTAATGCAGGAAATGCAAAAGTCATTATAACTGCAAAAACAGGAGATGTCAGCATTAAAGGAAAAGTGGAAAAAGGCTTTACTATTGCAAAGGCAAAACAGTCTGTTTCGGCTGCAAGCACGGATGAACAGATTCATGTCAAGACATCAACGGAAATTCAGGCAGATGGAATCGGTGATATCTCTCTTAAAACCTCCACTCCTGATCTGGTTGATATCAATGAGACAACAGTTACGGGTAAAAAAGCTGGCCTTGCACTGATCAAAGTAACTGTTTCCGGTGATGCAAACCATGAAGAAGCCAGTACGATGGTTGCAGTTGGTGTCAATGAAAATCATGTCATCGAACAGATGATAGAGAATCAGAAAACACTGGAAAACGGCGATGTGGAATATGATGAGGTACAGAGATGTACACTTTGTAAAGAAGAAATATCACGCACCACGAGAACTCTTAAAAACATCAAATCCTGCGAAGTTAAGCTGGCTGCTTCTACATATATTTATGACGGAAAAGAAGTAAAACCGGAAGTGACGGTACTTCTGGAAGACACCACTTTAAGTGAGGGCACAGATTATCGTCTGGAATATCAGGACAACAACCGTGTGGGAGAAGCAAGTGTTTCTGTTACCGGTATCGGAAATTACACAGACACTAAAACCGTGTCCTTCCAGATTGTTGAAAAGCCAAAACAGCCGACGGCGCCTGTAATTGAAAAACTTGATACAGTAAATATCACATCAATTGCAAATGCGAAGAAAGGCATAAAACTGACCTGGAACAGAGTCAGTGGGGCACAGGGCTACATCATCTATAGAGCGTACGGAAAAGGCGGATATAAGGCAATCAAGACGGTTACCAACGGAGCAACAGCTGCATATACAGATACCGGTGCAAAGACAAATGGTGGAAAATACACATATGCAGTTTGCGCTTATAAAGGAAGCATAAAAGGCGCATATGTTGGAAAAACGTATTATTACCTCAAACAGAACCGCATTTCATCTGTCAAGAACAACGCGTCAAAGAAAGCAACTGTAAAATGGACAAGGAATACAAAAGCAAACGGATATCAGGTGAATTATAAGACTGGTAAAAAACAGAAAACAATTACTGTCAAGTCAAATAAAACACTGAACAAAGTGCTTAAATCACTCAAAAAGAAAGCAACTTATTCTGTGAAAGTACGTTCCTACAAAAAAGTATCCGGAGTAACCTATTATTCCGAATGGAGTTCTGCAAAGAAAGTCAAAATAAAGAAATAAACCAATCACACCGGGTGCGTCATTGACGCACCCGGTATCAGATTGTGGATAAATTGACGAAAATAAGCCTGTAAGTATATTGTTTTTTGTGCTATTTGATGTATAATAAATAAAATTAGCATGTTATTAAATGAAAATTTGAAGAGATATAAGGAGGAATTTTTTTGAGAATTACGCAGGTTATTAAATATGAGGGGGATAATTCTACTTTTATCTGGAAACATCCAAGTGAAGATTTTAATACAGCTTCACAGCTTATCGTACACGAATCTCAGGAGGCAATATTCTTTATGAATGGACAGGCCCTGGATTTATTTGGCCCGGGAAGATATACACTTGAGACGGAAAATATACCACTGCTCAGAAAAATCACCAACATTCCGACTGGTGGAGCGTCGCCATTTCATTGCGAAGTCTATTTTATTAACAAAACAGAACAGATGGCTATACGCTGGGGAACAGACAGTAAAGTTCAATATATGGAACCAAACTATGGTTTCCCTATCAACATAGGGGCAAGTGGGGAAATGGCGTTGAGTGTTGCTGACTCGAGAAAATTATTGATCAAATTGGTTGGAACGGAATCAACTCTGGGACAGACAAAATTGATACAGTTTTTCAGAGCCTTTCTGATGACCCGGGTAAAAACATATATTGCACAGACGATGAAAGAGAATAGGATAAGTATATTTGACGTTGATGCAAAACTCACAGAATTTTCGGAGGAACTTCACCAAAAACTGATTCCTGATTTTGGGGAATATGGCGTAAAACTTAATCAGTTTTTGGTAACAACAGTTGTAAGACCGGATGGAAATCCTCAATATGAAAAGTTTAAGGAACTTCATTTTAGACAGTATGCGGACATTATGGATGCAAAATTGCGGCAGCAGGTAGGGGTGATCGATCAGCAGACTGCTTCTCAAAAAATGATCATTGAGGCTCAGGGGCTTGCCCAGAAGAGGAAGATTGAGGGATATACTTATCAGCAGGAGCGAGGATTTGACGTGGCTGATAAAGTTGCGGCTAATGAGGCTGTTGGACAGTTTACGAATATGGGTGTTGGTTTGGGGACGATGGCCGGAGTCGGAGGTGCTGTAGGCGGTCTTGTCGGAAATGCAGTAGGAGATGCGTTAGGCAGTGTGAATAGCATGCCGCAGTCAGCAGAAAACAGATTCTGTGATCAGTGCGGTGCAGAACTTACACCGGGAGCAGTATTCTGTGATAATTGTGGAGCTCCTCAGACAACAGCGGATATATGCAGCAAGTGTGGCTTCAAGTTTATAAAACCTGGAAAGTTTTGTCCAAAATGTGGTGCTCGAAGGGAGAGATAAATATGAAAAAATCATCTGGCTATGGAATCCTTGTTGTAATTTTGGTTGTTTTTTCAGTTGTTGCATTTATAGCTCCATTTGAAAGAACCTCTATTTTCTGGGCTTCATACATTTTTGGAGTGATATCAGTTGCATTTCAGATCCCTGTATGGAAAAAAAGTATGGGAAAAACAAATCTGAAAAGCAGATATTATAGATTTCCGATTATTTATATAGGAATTGGATATCTGATAATTCAGTTAATATTTTCTGTAATAGGAATGTCAGTTAAAACGATTCCCGGATGGATTATTCTTGTAGTGGATGTTGCTCTGATTGGATTTGCGATTATAGGAGCGATAACCTCAGAGGCAGCAGGAGTCTTTATTGAAAAGACAGAGGATAAAGTGCAGAAAAAAACTGCTTTTATAAAAACTATTAAAGTAGAGATCGACAGTTTGACAGTAAAAACGGATGAAGCGGAAAATAAAAAAGCATTAAAGGAACTTTCGGATATTATTCGTTACAGTGATCCGGTGAGCCAAGAAGCGCTGGAAGAACTGGAAAGTCAGATAGAAGAGAAAGTAAAGTTTCTTTCTGTGGGCGAAGGAAATCAGAAAGAACTTATTGCAGAAATAAAAAAACTTATGGAACAGCGCAATATTAAATGTAAAGAACTCAAATAGTAGGAGGAAGATAAAATGAAACAGCTTACATGTGAAATGTGTGGAAGTACAGATTTAATCAAACAGGATGGAGTATTTGTATGTCAGACCTGTGGATGTAAATATTCTGTTGAAGAAGCACGCAAAATGATGATCGAAGGTACCGTTGAAGTTACGGGTACAGTTAAGGTTGATAACTCGGATGCTATTGAAAATTATCTGAAGATGGCCAGAAATGCTTTGGATGCCAATAATAATGAAGAAGCTGAAAATTATGCGAACAAAATAATAGAGTTGGATCCGCAGAACAGTCCTGCCTGGGATATTAAGGGAGAAGCAGCAGGCTGGCAGTCAAAAGCAAATAATAACAGAATGTCTGAATCGGTATCTGCCTGGCTTAATTCAATCAAGTTTGCGACTGACGAAGAGAGTGATGAATTGTGCAGACGAATCGCAAATAAATATGTGAATCTTTGGGAAGCAATGGTATCTTTACACGCCGTAAATTTTGCTTCTATTCGGAGTGATGAAAATCTTAATGCAACGACCAGAGATGTTGATAACGGAATCATATTGATGAATACGCTGACGGTTAAAGGTGGTGTTTCTTTTAACCGTGCCAAAGTTTATGAAGTGATTGCAAAGAATTTAAATAAAAGTGCAGTTGACGGGTTCAAAAATGCACAGAAAGAATTTGGACCGGAACATCATAATATGTCAAAGTGGCAATGGGAACATTTTACCGCATCCTGTGATAATTGTGTAAAATTGCTGGAAAAAGCGGCTGAACTGGTACGCAGTGATTCACTGGGAACGCTTATCTGTAAGAATCAGGTATTTATAGCAGAAACAGCTAGAGATTCAAGCTCCTGGAAGTATGAGGTAAATGCCCGGACACCGGATCGTTATATTAAGGAGTATTCTTTTACTGAGGCTGCTAAAAAGACTCGTACCGATAAAATTGACAGCTACAAGAAGAATCAGACGCTGTTTGAAGGAGGTCAGGCCAGTTTGACCATTAAGGCGGTTCAGGGAAACCGTAGAGAGGAAGAACTGGAACTTGGAAGAAAACAATATTGGGAAGAGCATCAGGCTGAAAAAGAGCAGATGGAAGACGAAAAGAAACAATTGTCAGAAAGGGTTGCGGCCATTGATACAGAAATTCAGGGAATGCCTGTTTTTAAGGAACTTAAAGATGCAACAGTAAAGAGAAATGAAACAGATGAACAGATTGTTTCTCTCAGTGAATATCAGAGATCTTTGGGAATGTTTAAAGGAAAGGAAAAGAAAGCGCTTCAGGCACAGATTGATGAACTCAAAGCGAAGAGAGCAGATTACGTTGAATTAATGTCTAAGCTTGAGGAAACTGCAAAATCGGCCAGAAAGCCATTGGATGATGAGAGAACTTCCGCACAAAGAAGAATTTCTGAGATTGAAGCGGAATTCAAAAAAGAAAGAGGGCAGATTTCCAGAGCAGCAGGTCAGTTTACAATTCCGAATGCAGTGGTTGACGGCAAGTTTGCCATTACTCCTAATATTTTGTTTGAACACCTTAAATCCGTTCTTCCGGCACCGTATGCAGTTGAAGAACTTAAACCTCAGGCATGCGATTTGAATGAGGATATGGCAGGAACTTTGGTTATGTTTGTCATAGATAATTCAATAGCAGATAAGAATAAGAATACGGGAGTGAACATTTTTATTGATGCAGCAGGAAAAGATGAAAAAATCAGATCAATTTATGTAAGAGCGAGTGCAGAGAGAGCGTCAAAATATGGAAAGGTATTTACAATTATTGGAAGCATTGTAGTTATGTCATTGTCAGCAAATATTTCTCAGAGTGATGCAGAAAATGCTATATGTAATATCAAGTACAGTAATTCCAGTTCGTTATATGGAGACGATGGTCTGATAATTGAGGCGGCAACGTATTCAACGAAACTGTTGGGAATTATGAATGTGAGATATCAGGGGGCACTGATCAGAACTGGCAAATAAATATTTAGAAGTTTTAAACACTGATAAAAAGCAATGATAGAATAAGAGTAGAAAGACCGACAAGCTGAGAAATCAGTTTGCCGGTCCTTTTCTATGGTGGCATTTGATATTGTTGTTTTATGAAAAAATGTTTAGATCAGATTGCATCCAGTGCCTGGGCGATATCTGCGATCAGGTCATTCTTATCTTCAAGGCCACAGGAGATACGGATCAGTCCGGCCGGGATTCCGGCAGCGGCAAGCTGTTCATCGTTCATCTGTCTGTGCGTGGAGGTTGCCGGGTTCAGGCAGCAGGTTCTTGCATCTGCCACATGTGTTTCGATGGCAGCAAGTTTCAGATTTTTCATGAATTTTTCTGCTGCAGCACGACCGCCTTTTAATTCAAAGGATACAACACCACATCCGCCGTTTGGCATATATTTTTTGGCAATTTCATAGTACTTGTTGGATGGAAGTGTCGGGTAGTTGACGAATTCCACTTTGTCATGTTTTTCAAGGAATTCAGCAATGGCCTGTCCGTTTTCGACATGGCGCGGCATACGTACATGAAGAGATTCCAGACCAAGATTCAGTATAAAAGCACTCTGCGGAGACTGTGCACATCCCAGATCTCTCATAAGCTGAGAGGTGCATTTGGTGATGAAAGCACCTTCTTTGCCGAATTTTTCTGCATAGGTAATTCCATGATAGGAATCATCCGGTGTGCAGAGCCCCGGGAATTTGTCTGCGTGAGCCATCCAGTCAAATTTGCCGGCATCAATGATCGCACCACCGAGTGCAGCGCCGTGACCGTCCATATATTTGGTCGTGGAATGAGTAACAATATCAGCACCCCATTCGATCGGACGTAAATTTACCGGTGTCGGGAAGGTGTTGTCCACAATAAGCGGCACGCCATGTGCGTGTGCAGCTTTTGCAAATTTTTCGATATCAAGGACAGTCAGTGCCGGGTTGGCGATAGATTCACCAAAAACGGCTTTTGTGTTGTCTTTGAAAGCAGCATTTAATTCTTCTTCGGTGCAGTCCGGATCAACGAAAGTAACATCAACCCCCATTTTTTTCATGGTGACATCAAGAAGGTTATATGTACCGCCATAGATGGAAGAGGAGGAAACAATGTGGCTGCCTGCTTCGCAGATATTAAAAATTGCGAAGAAGTTTGCAGCCTGACCGGAAGAAGTAAGCATTCCGGCAGTACCGCCTTCGAGTGCGGTGATTTTTGCAGCAACATAATCATTTGTCGGATTCTGAAGTCTGGAATAAAAATAACCGGATGCTTCGAGGTCAAACAGTTTGCCCATATCTTCACTTGTATCATATTTATAAGTAGTTGACTGATAGATCGGAATCTGTCGAGGTTCTCCGTTGCCCGGCGTATAACCGGCCTGAACGCATTTTGTGTTAATTGAATAGTCCATAATTTTACCCGCCTTTACGTAATATTAGTTTACTTCCATGTTATACCCTTTTATATTGCATGTAAAGAAAAAATACATACTTAATCAGTTTGACTGCTATAAAAGAGAAACCCTCTTATGATTTGCTGTAATATCATAAGAGGGTTTCTCTTTTATATTTTTTTGAATCTGACAGATTTGCTCATCCCACGTTTCAGGAATATTTTTTTATAATATTTTGCCTGTTTCTTTGGAACGTAAACGGTCATTTTTGATGGCATTTTTTTGAATGCGTTTGAACCGATATACTTCTGCTTAAACTGTGTTGTACGGAATTTCATCACTTTCAGTTTCTTACAGTTATAAAATGCCTGAGATCCTATGGTTTTGATGTTTTTTCCAACAGTGATTTTTTTCAGGTATTTATTGTTTTTGAAAGCTTTGACTCCGATGGAAGTTACTTTGTAATTATATCGGTTAAGTGTTACCTGATCCGGAATGGTAATGGTGCTGCGTTTTTTATTCAGTGGTTTTACATACTGAACTACCAGCGTTCCGGTGACTTTGTAGACAGCATTGGTTTTTACGTCTTTTATAATCTTGCCTTTCGGATATGCTGCAGGCAGTGAAGCGGATGAAAGTGCAGTGCTCGGTGTAGCTGTCGGTTTTGAAACTTCATTCGGTTTTACAGTGGGCTTATCGTCTTCTGGTGGCTGCGGTACGTCAGGTGTGTCCTGTACGTTCTGGTAGAATTCGACTTTTACAGTGTAGTGTCTTTGAGTATGACCGTCCGGGGCGGTCAGCGTGTAAATGACAGGTTTGGTGAAATCATGGGCAGTGCCGTTCCAGAAATTTTCAGGAAGTGTAGTGCCGGAACCGGAAGCGTAGTCTGTTTCCGGAATCAGATGTGAGACATCTGTTCCCAACGGTAAGCGGAGAATGACAGTATCACCACTGATTTCACCGATAACATCCTGTGTAAGATTGCTGTTCTGTGTTTTACGAAGTACAAAATTATAAAATGCGGCCTCATTGGACGGACGCACATGGATTACAATTGTTACAGATAAAGTTGCCTGTGTCACAGTATCACTTATCAAATATGTGGAGCGGTAAGTGCCGGAAGTGCCTGTTATGATTCCGGAATAGCTGAAACAGTCGGAGTAGCCGGGGGCAAAGTCTCTGTTCAGTCCTTTTGGAAGATTTTCATTAACAACGGTCGTTGTATAATTGCCGCTTCCACCGGTAATATCACCGGAGTTTACATATTGAAGGGTCTGGACTCCGGTACTGAGATACAGATCTGTGCCAGTGATCATCAGTGGTGCAGTAACATTCAGTGTTATAGAGGATGCGGATACGGCACCCCAGTTTCCGGGGAGCGTGTCGGTTGCATAAAACAGAAGTGTCTTACCATTGTCATTCAGAGTAAGATTCTGCTGACGGTCGATCGTACTGACATTACTGTCGGAACCAAGGGCAATGTTTATGCCATAAGTTTCCAGTTCATCAGCTCCAAAGACAGGCGACTGTGTTTTGTTACTATAGGTAATGCGGAGTCTTGCTCCGCTCAGATCCAGGCGTTCTCCGGTAGTATAACGGGTTCTGGAAGGTGAAGTTAAGAGTTCAAGTTTGGACGGTGTGGCTGCTTCGACTGTTATGGATTGATTCAAACGGGCACCGAAGTAGTCAAAAGTGATTTCGGTATCGCCTGCAGTTAATAATCCGGTTTTGTTATAGGTATAACCATTGTAAATGTATACGGGGCGACCGGCTATGACCGCATAAAAACCGGTGCCGGAAGGATCAAATTTTTCTCCCACACTATAGGTAAGACGGGAAGGCTTTCGGGAAATTTCAAAGTGCGTGATCTGAGCAGCTTCCGGTTTACATATTGGAAGGGAAAAAGTAGTCTGTTTTCCTTTGTAAGTTATGGAAATTGTATTTGTACCTTCCATGGAATTGTCAAAGCCGTGGATCATATCCCGGGTGATGGAAATTTCAGTTTTGTTATTGATAACAAGAGTACCGAAATTCCAGGGTATTTCACCAATATAGCAGGATGCCGGGGCATTTTTTACAGAAAGGGAAGTAATATCAGAGGAATCTGTACGCGCCGGAATTCCGTCATCTGAAATCTTCCAGTCACCGTCAAAACTCCATCCTTTATAGGAAGCAGCATCTTTTAACTGAGTATCTGTAAGCAGTCCGCCGGTAGTCAGTTTTTCATCAGAAGAACAAACAAGAGGAACGGAACCGGTTCGTCCATAGCAGTTCAGAATGTGCGCATTCAGACCACCGGATGAATTTATGATATTTGATGCAGCCATACCACAAATCTGGCCGACATAAGCTTTGCCGCCGGAAACTTTGAGCTGTCCGGCATGGAGACATTCTTTTATTATGCCTCCCATACTGCCGAATTTTTCAGTTTGCCGGGCAATACCGCCGACATAGAGTGGATAAGGATCACCGTTTTTCTGTGAAACAGAAAGACTTCCGTTGCTGACGCATTTTTCGATAGTGCCGTTGTTTGAGCCGGCAATACCGCCAACCAGAGCTTTCATAGGTGCCATTGAAAGGCTGAGCTTCAGTTTGGATGAACAGCCACTGATGATTCCGGCAAGTTCATTCTGGCCTGTAATGCCGCCGAAGCTGGGAAAGACCATGGAGCCGTCACCGCCCATACGCCCGGTTACGGTTCCCGAGACAGAGCATTCGAGGATTTTTCCATCGTTGTATTGAGAAATGATTCCCTGTACATTCTGGCTGTCATCATCAAAGGATGCCATAATCCGTAAATTTTCGATGGTGCCGTGATTGTTTGTAATCAGTGGTTTTTTGAGACCGTAGATTGTATGTTCATTTCCATCCAGATGACCGCTGAAATTGTTTACCGTAAAATTGATTTTGCCATTTGTCTGAATGTCGTCGGTCAGGAAGTAATAAGCGCCCGGATGCTCAGAAATAAGGTTCAGGTCACTGAGTGAGGAAATCTCATATGGATGTGAAGAGCTGCCGTCACCAGTTGCCGGCGAAGAAGAACTTCCACGGTTGTCTATGACTCTATAAATGATGTTATTTCCACCATTGGACGGAACGGAAAAACTATGGTCTTTCAATTTGAGCAGAATCGCAGATGCAGGCGGAAGAGAGCAGCTTTGGCCGCTTTTTCCTGAAAAAACAGGGAATGTCGCTGCCTTCCCGGCGGCGATGCGGTCTCCGGCAAAACTATAGATGCCGGACTGCTCACCGGAAGCAATGGCAGTATAAAAATCTGCCATTAATTCACGAAATGGAATGCCGGTTACCTGAGTCAGATATTCCGCAGAGTTCAGGGAAGAAGCATCTGTTTTATAAAAAGCCGGAAGGATGGACATTGGATCGTAACTTCCGGCCATACGGTCGATCACATAGCGGACAAAGAGATAAGGCATGCCGTAATCCTGAGCGGTATCATCTCGATAGGTTTGATAGATCAGAGAAGAACCGCTGCGAATGGCAGAGTTACCGGAAATGCCGTTCAGCCATCCGCTGGAATCTACGCCACCCCAAAGATAATCCATTGCAGCTACAGACAGACCTTCATTCAGCCACGTATATTTCCCGGAAGAGGAAAATCCGGTTTTCAGCCAGAGAAGTGCGTGCTGGCCTTCATGAACCAAGAGACCGTTCCTTTTGGACATTTCTCCGGAAACATATGAGGAGGCAGCAGGGGTATTGATATGAATTGCGGTGATTCCGGTATCGTACATATACATACCGCTGGCACTGCTCAGAGACTCCAGAAGGATGGAAAGCTTTCCGGAGTTGTCTTCGTATGGGATGGAGCCATCTGCAAGATCGTTCAGAATGCGGTAAGGCTGACCGTCATAGACCTCTGCCATATCTTTTGCAATGAGGCTGGTCTTGCCGGCTGCATCATAATCAGATTTCATCGTTTTGTCCATCCAGATATAGCAGTGTTCACCGATGCCGATGCACACGTAAGTCTTTCCGGAACTGTTTGGGCCGTAGATGAATTTTTCTTCTCCGGTATGATAAGTCACAGAAGCCATTTGTGTGGAAAAAGCGGAATCTGAGTCGGGAGAAGATGCCGGAGTATTATCTGCAGATAAGCTATTACCGGAAGGATACGATGTGAATGAGCCGGTACAGGAAGTGGCTGCAGCAGAAGAATAAGATGAAGTGCTGTCATCATCGTCAAAGACCAGAGTCCCGGTCTCCTGGGACGCAGATGTATCTGTATTTATAATAACTGCATATTCGCCGGAAAGTGTCTGGCCTGATGTGCCTTCAAGTACATCCGCATTTGCAGAAAGACAGTAAAAGAGACTGGTAAACAAAAGGCAAATCCCGGCAGCAAAATGTTTTATACTTTTTCTTTGCATATAAAATCTCCTTCGGATTATTTTAATGATATTCTATCATTTTTGAGCAGTACAAGCTATGATATTTGCGTTATTTATTATTGAAATTCGAAAATTTTGATGTTACACTTCGGAGTAAATGCAAAGCTGTTTTGGATTAAAAAATACAGGAAATGGAGTGAAGAGTTATGACAGAGAAAAACGACACGAGTCGATTAACTGAAAAATATATTTTTAGAAATATACGTCAGGAGGAAATCGCACAGGCAGCAGAGATAGAGAAGATCTGTTTTCCGCCAAATGAAGCATGTTCTTATGAACACATGGAAAAACGTGTGGAAAAAGCACCGGAGCTTTTTCTTGTAGCGGAAGATCGCGCTACAGGACGAATTGCAGGATTTCTCAACGGGCTTGCTACGGACAGAGAACATCTGACGGATGATTTTTTTACAGATGCAGAGGTGCATGATCCGAAGGGAAAGAATATCATGCTTCTGGGACTGGATGTACTTCCGGAATATCAGCATCAGGGACTGGCAAGGGAACTGGTGCGCTGCTATAAAGAGCGTGAAAAAGCAAACGGCAGAGAAAAACTGATCCTGACCTGCCTGCCGGATAAAGTAGAAATGTATCAGAAGTTTGGCTTCAAAGATCATGGTATCGGCGGGTCTGTCTGGGGCGGCGAGGCATGGCATGAGATGAGTGTGGAACTGCGGGGTTGAATTTACCCCCATTTGATATTATAATCAAAGAGATTGAGAATGAATCCTGAAACAGCAGGAATATTTAATTTTAAGGAGGAATCTGATTATGATTACCTGGAACAATCTGGATACTCTTGAATCATACAAAGAGCTTTCCAATGTAAAAAAAGTAAATCTTGCAGAAGTGATGACCGGCGAGAACGGTGCAGAGCGTGTAAAGAATTACAGCGTACCGATGGCAGCAGGAATGGCATATAACTATGCTGCAAAGCAGGTAGATGATGATGTACTGGAAGCTCTTAAGAAACTTGCAAAAGAAGCTCAGCTTACAGAAAAATATGTAGCTCTTTATAATGGAGAAGTGATCAATACAGGTGAAAAACGTCTTGTTCTTCATCAGCTTACCCGTGGACAGCTTGGAGATACTGTTACAGCAGATGGCGTGGACAAGCGTGCTTTCTATGTAGAACAGCAGCAGAAGATCGCTGATTTTGCAAACAAAGTACATGCAGGTCAGATCACAAATGCAGCAGGTGAGAAATTTACAACTGTTGTTCAGATCGGTATCGGCGGAAGTGACCTTGGTCCTCGCGCAATGTACCTTGCTCTTGAAAACTGGGCAAAGAAAAACGACAAATTCAAAATGGAAGCCAAATTCATCAGCAACGTAGATCCGGACGATGCAGCAGGCGTTCTGAGCACAATTGATGTAGCACATTCCATTTTTGTACTGGTATCCAAATCAGGTACAACTCTTGAAACACTGACAAATGAATCCTTCGTTAAAGACGCACTTAAGAACGCTGGTCTGGATGCTTCCAGACATATGATCGCCGTTACAAGTGAGACTTCTCCTCTTGCAAAGAGTGATGATTATCTTGCAGCATTCTTTATGGATGATTATATCGGCGGACGTTATTCTTCTACATCTGCTGTTGGTGGTGCTGTATTATCTCTGGCATTCGGACCGGAAGTATTTGCACAGTTCCTGGAAGGTGCAGCAGAAGAAGACAGACTTGCAAAGAATGAGGATGTAATGCAGAACCCGGCTATGCTGGATGCACTGATCGGTGTATACGAGAGAAATATCCTCGGATATCCGAGCACAGCAGTACTTCCGTATTCACAGGCTTTGAGCCGTTTCCCGGCACATTTACAGCAGCTTGATATGGAATCCAACGGAAAATCCGTTAACCGTTTTGGTGAGCCTGTAGATTATGTGACAGGACCGGTAATCTTCGGTGAACCGGGAACAAACGGTCAGCATTCCTTCTATCAGCTCCTTCATCAGGGAACAGATATCGTACCGCTTCAGTTCATCGGATTTAAGAACAATCAGATGGATACAGATGTTGTGATCCAGGGAAGCACAAGCCAGCAGAAACTCTGCGCAAACGTTGCAGCTCAGATCGTAGCTTTTGCATGCGGTAAAGCAGATGATAACAATAACAAGAACTTCGAAGGCGGACGTCCGTCCAGCATCATCATCGGCGAGCAGGTAAATCCGGCAAGCCTCGGTGCACTTCTTGCTCACTTCGAAAACAAGGTTATGTTCCAGGGATTCCTGTGGAACTTAAACAGCTTCGATCAGGAAGGTGTACAGCTTGGTAAAGTCCTTGCAAAACGTGTTCTTGCACACGAAACAGACGGCGCACTGAAAGTATTCAGTGACCTTCTGAATATCTGATTTTGAAATAAGATCAATCAGGAAATAATACAGGCCCTTCACTTACAGATGAAATTCTGCAGGTGAGGGGCCTTGTTTAGTTTATTAAATTCTATTTTCGTTCCACGATATGATAATAAGATTTTGCAGTCATGATGTAGATCAGACCGTATACCAGAGCAAAGATCAGTACTGTTCCGGCAGTACAGCCGATGAACAGTTTTGTGTTTGTCATGCCGAAGAGCAGGAGCATCCGGCGGATCAGTGGAAATGCCATCGAAATATGAAGCATTGCCATGAGAAGAGGAAGGAAAAATACCATCAGGATCTGGCGGCGGATTGAACTTCTGACTTCCCGGTGACTCAATCCTACTTTCTGCATGATTTCAAATCGGTTCTGGTCTTCGTATCCTTCTGAAATCTGTTTGTAGTAGATGATCATGGCAGTTCCCATGAGGAAAAGAGAACCGAGGAATATTCCAATGAACAGAAGAGAACCGTTGTCTGCATAGTAGGAATCATATTCCTGTGCACGTATTCCGGAAGTGATCCAGGAGTTATCAGACAGTTGTCCATTATCTTTCAGAGCCTTTATTGCATCCAGTACCGGTGTGCCATAGGCGATTTTTGTTGAATCAGAACCGGTGATGTCCAGACCGAGATGAACAGTCAGATCCTGTCCGGCAGGAGATGAGGAGGCATCTTTATACATTTCTGTACGCATCTTGTCAAATTTTTCAAAATCAGAATTAGTGACGACAAATACAGCATTACCATAGACAATATCCCGTCCACAGGTCAGAGGAGAATCCGCCAGCCATTTTTTTACAGAAAAGACGGAATCATTGACAGTGAGAGAATCTGATTTTTCAAAAATATTTGAAGCCCACGCAAGAATCTTACCATCCTGTAATGCAGGATCTGTTCCGGTCAGTTTTTCATATTCTGACTGACGTACAAGGGAGAGCGTCAGTACGGAAGCAGAATCGCGTAATGTATTTGGTTCTGCAATCTGAATCTGCCCGTGATCGAAATGACTGATGATCGTGAGATAGATTTCTTCTGCTTTTTTATCTACAGGAACAGCATTATCGGAAATTGCTTTTTCAAAAGCATCTATGGCAGTCTGACATTCTTCTTCGCTGACACCGGTAATGGAAAGATCCGTATCGTATGGATAACGGTTTACCATAATATCATTCATGCCAAAGTAAATGGAGACCGTCATGGAGATCATCAACAGAACGCCGGTACTTAAAATACAGATGCTTGCCAGACCGACCGCATTCTGTTTCATACGGTAAAGCATGCCGGAGATGCTGATAAAATTGCCGGTTTTGTAGTAAAATTTTTTTCTGCGGCGAAGAAATTTCAGAATCACAATACTGCCTGCAGTAAAGAGCAGATAAGTTCCTGCCATAACAAGAATTACCGCAAGAAGAAAAATGGAAATTGCACTGATTGGAGACTCTGTTGTGATGGCGAGGTAATAACCGATGCCAAGGCAGACAAAGCCGATCAGAGCCATAAGCCATTTTGCTTTAGGTTCTTTTTCACCGGTATTGTTGCCGTGAAGCAGTTCGACGGGACGGTTCAGGCGGATTTTGGCAAGATTTAAGAACAGAATCAGTAAAAAAATTCCGCCGAACATCACCATACAGATAACAATTCCCTTTAATGAAACATAAAATCCAAGTACAGCGGGAATATGAAGCAGTCGAAGCAGAAGAAGGAGCGCAAGTTTGCTGCCAAGAATTCCGGCTGCGATTCCGGCTGTGAGGGAGATCACGGTTGTGATAATTGTTTCCAGCAGCATAACAATGCCGATATGTGTTTTTTCCAGACCGAGAACATTGTAAAGTCCGATTTCTTTCTGTCTTCGTTTCATCAGGAAACTGTTGCTGTAGATCAAAAAGATCACACAGAAGATAATAACAATGATTTCTCCGGTGGAAAGTATCATGCGGACTTCGGCAGCATGGCGGACGGCCTGATCAAGTGTCGGGCAGTCACGAAGGAATTCCATCATATAGATCATGGCGATGCAGAAGATGCAGGTGATCATGTAAGGAATGTAGGTACTTTTATTGTTGCGGATATTCTGGATGGCCAGTTTTGAAAAAATTCCTTTACGCATGATATTCACCGCCCGTCGTCAGTATAGTAAGTGTGTCGGCAATCATCTGATACATTTCCTGACGGGATTTACTGCCTTTGTAGATCTGATGAAAAACTTCTCCGTCTTTAATAAAAAGTACTCTGGATGCGTGACTTGCTGCCTGTGCACTGTGTGTGACCATCAGAATGGTCTGTCCCTCCTCGTTGATTTCGCCAAACATGGAAAGAAGTGCAGATGCAGCACGGGAGTCGAGTGCGCCGGTCGGTTCATCAGCAAGAACCAGTTTCGGGTTTGTGATCAGTGCTCTTGCAACAGCTGCACGTTGTTTCTGGCCGCCGGAAACTTCATATGGAAATTTGTCCAGAAGCTCTGTAATTCCAAGTGTTTTTGCAATCGGTCGGATCTTCTGCTCCATTTCGCGGTAATCTTCTCCGGCAAGTACGAGTGGGAGATAAATGTTGTCGCGTAAGGAAAAAGTGTCCAGAAGATTAAAATCCTGAAAAACAAAACCGAGATTTTTTCTTCGGAAAGCGGAGATTTCTTTTTCTGTAAGGTGGACGATGTTTTTTCCTTCGAGAAGAACTTCTCCTGATGTCGGACGGTCGAGAGATGCAAGGATGTTGAGCAGTGTGGTTTTTCCGGAACCGGATTCGCCCATGATCGCGACGAACTCACCTTCTTCTACAGAAAAAGTGACATTGGAAAGTGCCTGCACTTTGTTTCCGCCAAAGCGGGTGCTGTATATTTTTTTGATATTTGTTACTTCAAGTAAAGCCATAACCGGGGCTCCTTTCTTTTGATTGATGAGACAAGTATAGAAATTTTTCCCGGCTTCTGCCATCGAAGCAGGTTACAATATACGAAAAAACCTTACATTTCTGTAAGGTCGTTTCGAATGGAGGCATAAACTCCTAGGATATTTCTAATTAATACATGGTCAGGACATTCTGGGAAAATTCCAGGAATACTTTTGTTCCTTTGCCTTCTTCGGAAGTTACATAGATGCGATGACCGAGACGTTTCATGATTTTCTTGCTGAGATACAGACCGATACCGGTTGCACGGTTGTTTTCACGCCCGTTGACTCCAGTGTAGCCTTTTTCGAAGATACGTGGAAGATCTTCCTTGCGGATACCGATGCCGGTATCTTCGATTATAAGTGTAACGGGAGATGGGCTTATCATGTTTGAAATATCCTCTGTATTTTGTGAGTTACTGGGGACATCTTTCAAAGAAATACGAATCCCGCCGGTACGGGTGTATTTGAGTGCGTTTGACAAAATTTGTCCAATTACAAAACCAAGCCATTTTTCATCGGTCAGGACATTCTCTGAAATTCCTTCATAAGTCAGAGACAGTTTTTTTGAAATAAAGATTCCGGCATATTTATGTATCTGTTCACGGATGATCGAATCAAGGGCACAGCGTGAAAGTTTCAGATCCGAGGACATATCTTCTGTGCGCAGATAACCCAGAACCATTTCTACATACTGTTCAATCTTAAAAAGTTCAGTGAGAGCTTCTTTATTCACTGTCGGATTTTCCTGAAGGAGCAGACGCAGAGCAAAAATTGGTGTCTTGATCTGGTGAGCCCACATCGTGTAATAATCAGTCATTTCTTCCAGTGTCTTCTGGTTAGCAGTTTCAGCATCTATTCGCATTCGGTTCAGGCTGTGCATGATCTCCTGCTGAAGAGCATCGGCTTCGTTGGAAGGAGCATCCATACGGGACAGATTAATATCCGGTGCTGCAGAGATAATCTGAAGATTATGAATGTTCTTCTGGTAGTTATGAAAGCCGAAAGCACACGTACCAAGCCCGGTCAGAATCCAGAGGACCGCAATGTACAGAATGGGTTCCATTGGAAGTTGGTACAGAAGGAAGATCATTCCTGTAAGTATCGTCGGAAAAAGCATCAGTAAGATTTGTAGTTTTATTTTGTTCAGATAATCCAGAAATAATTTCATAAAGTAATCCTTCATAGGGTGAGTGCTTTTAAGTTGCACATTATACCATGTATCCAAGTCCTTTTTTGGTGATGATAAAGTCTTTCAGCCCTTCCCCTTCCAGTTTTTTGCGCAGACGGGTGATATTTACGGTCAGGGTATTGTCGTCAACAAAGCTGTCACTTTCCCAGAGCTTTGTCATAATGGCATCTCTGGAGACTGCTTTTCCGGCATGTTCCAGAAGTATCTCCAGAATGCGGAGTTCGTTTTTCGTAAGGTCAATATCATGACCGTTCCAGGTCAGGGTACAGCGGGAAGGATTCAGGACAGCACCCTTATGTTCAAGGACATTTCCCGGAGTTCCGAAGGAATAGGTACGGCGCAGGATTGCCTGAATCTTGGCAGTCAGCACATCCAGATCAAATGGTTTTGCAATAAAATCGTCTGCACCACGGCTCATTGCCATGACCATATTCATATTGTCAGATGCAGAGGAAATAAAGATGATCGGTACCCTTTTAGCAAAGGAATATACTCCTGGTACTTCTGAATTCTCGAATTGACCCAGATACCAGATTTCTCATGCATTATATAAAATCAACCAACATTACTTAATATCTTTCTGCACCTGCTTCAGGATTTTAATATTAGAAAGGTACACACATGAATATAAAGAAACATTTTCTGCGGCAGATTCTGACCGGTGTCCTCTGTTCTGCGGTTATCATCACGCAGGCTGTGCCCGTCTTTGCTACCGATGAATACGGTGCTCCTCTGGTGACGGCAACTCCTACACCAGATCCGCACACTCCATATTATAAGCAGCCGGCAGACACAGATTCCATCAAGGACTGGACAAAAGGCCCTCAGATTGAAGGAGAATCTGCAATCCTTGTCGATATGTTTACCGGAGCAGTTCTTTACTCAAAAAATGCAGATAAGGCACAGTATCCAGCCAGCATTACAAAGATCATGACCGCGCTTCTTGGATGTGAAAACCTGGATCCAAGCCAGAAATTTACCATGTCACAGTCCGCGGCTTATGGAATCTCTGATTCTAACAGTTCCAGTATTTATGCAGACACCGGAGAAGAATTCACCATTGAACAGGCATTAATGGCTGTCATGCTTCAGTCCGCCAATGAAATGACT
>OLPU01001085.1_pt1 | contig 21490 bp, 20 predicted proteins | sample 1673111 | NCBI WGS metagenome assembly OLPU01 (sample SAMEA3136755, study PRJEB25190) | human gut metagenome | reverse complement strand
CTGATCATCTGGCAAACTTCAAATCCGTTCAATTCCGGAAGCATCACATCCAGCACCACGAGGTCGAAGCCACCGGACAGAGCTTTGTCCAACCCTGTTCTTCCATCAAATACCTTCTCCGCCTCGTATCCCTCATGCAGCAGCTCCAGCTCCACAAATCTTGCAATTTTCTCTTCATCCTCCACAATGAGAATCTTCTGTGCCATATCTTTTTCCTTTCTTTTATGACGGACGCTGATATAGTTTGGTTTTGAAGTAAGCCTGTGAAATATGCCTCGGCAAGAAGCACCAAAGCTCAGTCGCCACGGCTACCCATTGCAGAGGTATATTTCACAGACATTACATTCTCAAAGCCAAACTATATCAGCTGGTAATTAACAGAATATCGGCAAAAGATATTCCTGTTTTCATCTTTTTTATGTCTGTTTTTACTTTTAATATTTTTCTTTTTCAGTTTATACCAACTTGATATATATGTTGTTTTTATTACATATAGCTTTTTATTCTGTGTTGATATTGTTTTTATATATCTTTCTGATTACTTGTTGTTGACGTCGGACTTAAGGTTGTCAACTGAGTCTGCCATTTTGTCACATGCGCTATTAAGGTTTACGTTGATGTCGCCGATTCCTTCAAAATGGTACCTGCACTCACAGAAGAGACCTACCACAAGAAGTGGAAGCACTACCCAGAATGCAAGTATAAGTGCGATCACAAGCACCAGCACCGGAACGTTTATCATGGTCTGGCCTCTGCGTTCTACTATGAATGTGCTATCCACACTCTTCTTTAACACCTTGCCGCACCATTTGAAAAATTTGTCCATCATCTGTCCAAACGTCACTTTATTGCAGTCATTTGTATATGTCTGCTGTGCCTGCTCGAACTCTGTTGATGTCTTCTGTTCCTCGCCTGTGGTAAAGCTCTCCACCTCAGGGGCTTTCACCTTATCAAGCTTCTCAAGATAAATGATCGCATCCAGCAGATCGTAATCGCATGCCTCAAGCGCATTCTTTGCATCCTCGTAACTTACGCCTGTTTTTTCTCTTAACTTTTCTACCTTTTCCAGTTTATCCATGATCTTTGCACCCTTTCTCATTATCTTAGTTTCATCGTCTTCCGATGATCTGTCATCTTTCTTATCGTTTGCTGCTGATATCATCAACTGATGTTATTACTATACCAACCGATGATTAATCTAAAATATGAGAAAGATTAAAATCAGGTTAATTTTATAATGAATAGAAGGATATGTCAAAGTTTGTTCCCCTTTTTATCTCGCTGCTATTTTTTACTATAAGTTAACTTATATTTATTTTATATTGTATTAAATTAGCTTTAAGTGTATAATTTGTTCAAAAGGAGGTTGATTACTATGTCCGATATAGAATTTGAAAGAAGAATGAATGACCAATTTGCAAAGAATCTTTTCTTTTTTCTTAATAAATATCAATATACTCAAGCTGCCTTTGCTAAGCAGATGAATGTCAGCACTGCAACTGTGTCAAATTGGTGTAACGGACTAAAGTCTCCCCGAATGGACAAAATTGACCACATGTGCGCTATTTTCAATTGCTCTAGGTCTGATCTTCTGGAAGAAAAAGATATCATAAGAAGCCAAAAGAAATCAGAGGCATATGCAATTCCTGTATTTGATTATATATCATGTGACAAAACATTTTGTTCAACCGAAAAGATTATTGATACAGAAGAAATACCCGAAAGTCTTGCTAAAACTGGCAAATTCTACGCTCTTAGAATAAAGGGGGATAGCATGGAACCCAAGATCAGCAGCGGCGACGTTGTAATTGTCCGACAACAGGATGATGCAGACACAGGGGACACTGTTATTGCTACAATAGCTGGTGAAGACGCCGTGTGCAAACGCCTGAGAAAATATAAAGAAGGACTGGAACTGATTTCCACCAACCCCAGCTATGCACCGCTCTATTTTGACGATGAAACCATAAAAAATAAACCTGTCAAGATCATTGGTAAGGTAGTGGAGTTAAGGGCAAAATTTTAATGGATTGGAGTGATTATTATGCTTTTTTATGTATATGATGAGAATACTTCCTCGACTGCTCCTGTTGAGGTATCAGATATACCCGAGTTAAGCGAACAGGAACTTGAATTTATATATGATGATAAAATCAGAAAAGTATGGCACTCACAGGAGGAGGAATGGTATTTTTCCATAATTGATGTAATTGACGTTTTGACCGATAGTTCCGATCCAAAACAATATGTAAAAAAGTTACGATCCCGCGACCCAGAATTATCAGCTAACTGGGGTACAATTTGTACCCCTATTCAAATGATAGCCGCTGATGGTAAAATGCGTAAAATCCAAGCAACAAACACACATGGGTTATTGAGAATTATCCAGTCCATTCCGTCAAAAAAGGCTGAGCCATTCAAGCAATGGCTGGCAATGGTGGGCAAACAACGTCTGGACGAGGAAGTTGATCCTCAGATTGCTATAGATCGTGCTATAGAATCATACCGCAACAAAGGATATTCTGAAGATTGGATAGCCCAGCGTATGCGTGGGATAGAGATTCGTAAAGATATGACCAATGAGTGGAGGCGTGCCGGAATTACCGATTCCAGACAGTATGCTTCTCTTACAAACATACTTACTGCCGCATGGTCAGGAAAAACAGTGAAAGAATATAAAAAGTTTAAAAGGCTGAAAAAAGAAAATCTCAGAGACAATATGACTAACACAGAGCTTGTCCTGAATGCTCTTGCAGAGATATCGACAACAGAGATATCAAAGGCAACTAATCCTCAAGGTATAACCGAGGCCACAGATGCTACCATCCAAGGTGGCAATATTGCCAGAAATGCACGTGAATCCCTTGAAAAGCAGATAGGGCGCAGCATACTATCCCCATTAAACTCCAACACTCCCAAGCTGCTTGATGACAGCAAGGAAAAGTAATATATAACCCGAATATGTCACAACTATAAAATGCGTATGAATCCTCAGACAACAGTCTCGGTTATTCATACGCATTTTTATCTTTTCCATATCACACCGTTCCCGCAGCAATCTTCGCCGTGGACTTCTTCACGCAGTAGAGACATGTAGGCAATATGTAAACGGTTGCTGTGACCCACGCCGTCTGGTCAGCAAAACAGATGGCCGTGAATCCAAACGTTCCGGCAAATCCAAGGCTGACTATGATCCTTGCCAGCATCTCCGTGACGCCGGAGAATATGGCACGGCCGGAATATCCCAGGCCCTGTGTCACCATTCGTGCAACATTCAGTATTCCAAGGCTCCAGTAGAAGCAGCCCATACATCTGAGATACTTGGCAGATGCGTCAAGCACATCCACTGCGCTCTTCTTGACAAATATCATGGAGAGCGGTCTTCCAAATATTATCATCACAAGTCCTGCGACTATACCGTATCCAACTGCAACAGCAATCGCCTGCCACAAGCCCTGCTTTATACGCTTTGCCTGTCCGGCGCCAAGGTTCTGGCTGCAGAACACAGATGCCGCCGTTGCAAATGCGTCAAATGGACACATAGTGAACTGCTTTATCCTCATACCGGCTGTGAAGCCTGACACGTACACGCTTCCCAGCTTGTTATTTGCAGACTGCATGACCATACTTCCTATGGCGGTTATGGAAAACTGCAGGCCTGTCGGAATTCCCATGACAAGAAGTTCCTTCACTGCAGAGCCCTCTATCTCCCTGTCCTCCGCCTCAAGATGCATGATCTGAACCTTCTTGAAGATATATACAAGACACAATATTCCACTCACCGCCTGTGCCATGATGGTTGCTATAGCCGCACCGGCGCAGTCCCATTTGAGGACAACTATACAGAACAGGTCAAGGAATATGTTGAGTATTGCCGAGAACGCCAGAAACATGAACGGCGTTCTGCTGTCTCCCAGAGACCTGAGCACACTTGACAGATAGTTGTACATGAGTGTGAACGGAATTCCCAGGAATATAACTATAAGATAAGCATATGCCTTGTCATATATATCCTGCGGAACCGAAAGCAGATGAAGTATCTGATTACAGCACACCGAACATACAATCGTGACTATCAACGCTATGATGCCCGTCAGCACCGCGCCGTTAAATATATACTTTCTCATCTTGTGCAGATTATTTGCACCAAAATACTTTGCAACAGGAACACCAAATCCTGTGCAACAGCCCATACAGAATCCCAGAACCAGAAACTGTATACTGCTGCTTGCTCCAACTCCCGCCAGAGCCTTATCTCCCAGTATCTGCCCCACAATAGCCGCATCTATTATATTGTACGTCTGCTGGAGCAGATTGCCGAGCAAGAGCGGGGTGGCAAACTGCAGCATCAGACTGAGGGGCTTACCGGAAACCATGGACTTAGCCATGTCTTACACCTTCCTTACATTATTGATAGGACGGTGAGTTGCCAATTCTATCTTTGATCACAGAACTGCTATACATATCATTCGCTGGGTCGCTTCCGCTTATTTCGCCCTGCAGCGGTACTAAGGTGCCGCCTCACAGCGCCACCTAAGGACCGGCGGGCTCAAATTCCCTGCTCACGATATGTATAGCAACTCTGTGTAACAACTTTATTGTAGCAACTCACCTGTTAGATGAATAATAACTACGTATGTAAGTCGGTTTCAGACTTACTTTATGTTTATTATCCTTATCTCTTATAACAGTTTTCCAGCCAGCGCCTCGAGCGCTGCCACATCCGACTGCTTGAACGCAGACCTTATGGTCACGTGCTCGTCCACGATCTCTATATCCTTCATCGCTGACATCTGTTCCTTCATGAGCTTGGCTGCCATTGGAGCCCACGAACCATTCTCAATGAATGCCACTTTTCTCTTCTGATACGCCTTCATCTTCAGGTGGTTGATGAAATCCGCCATGACAGGCATCACACCGCCATCATATGTTGGGGCTGCCAGAACCAGTCTGTCGTATCTGAATGCATCCTCTATACACTCTGCCATATCATCCCTTGAGAGGTCTGATATCGCAACCTTTGGCGCACCCTTTGCCTCAAGTATCTCCGCCAGTTTCTTTGCAGCCTTCTCTGTGTTGCCATGGAGACTGCAGTATGCGATGAAGATTCCCTCATCCTCAGGTGTGTATGTTGACCACAGCTGATATTTGCCTATGTAATATTCAAGATTCTCTGTGAGGATTGGTCCGTGGAGTGCACATATCTTCTGGATATCCAGTCCTGCTGCCTTCTTCAGAAGTGCCTGTGCAGGCATTCCATACTTTCCTACTATATTGAAGTAATATCTTCTCGCCTCGCATGCCCAGTCCTCGTCGGTATCCAGAGTGCCGAACTTGCCAAATGCATCCGCTGAGAAGAGTATCTTCTCACTCTGTTCATATGTGACCATAACCTCAGGCCAGTGGACCATAGGAGCCATGAAGAACTGGAGCATATGGCTTCCAAGTGAGAGTGTCTGTCCCTCCGCAACTGTCACGCTTCTGTCAGCCACAGGAACCTCGAAGAAATTTGGAAGCATTCCGAAAAGCTTGGCATTTGATACGATCTTGATATCCGGATACTTCGCAAGCACATCACCAAGATTGGCGGAATGATCCGGCTCAAGATGGGATATGATGAGATAATCCGGCTTTCTGTCGCCAAGCACCTCTGCCACATTTGCAAACCACTGGTCTGCACACTTTGCATCCACCATGTCCATGATAGCGATCTTCTCGTCCATGATGACATATGAGTTGTACGCTATTCCGTTTGGCACGATGTACTGATTCTCGAACAGGTCTATGTCCTTGTCATCCACACCCACATAAAATACTGTGTCTGTTACATTCTTAAGCATTGTATATCCTCCTTTTGATCCTAAGTATCTAATATAAATAATCCACGTTGTGTCCACATGATATAATGAGCATTGCGACGGATGCGCTTGCGCAAGACGTCATAATGCGAATGTCCTCATTGAGCCGACAGGCGATATGATATAATGAGCGCAAGTGAGCCAACATGCTTGCATGATTGGCGAGCGGCGAATTGGATCATGACAGTTAATTATAGCATACTAAATGAAAATAGAGAATCAGCACATAAAACCTGATTCTCCATTTTTTGATAATTTTTTATTATTATCTGCTTACCCTTCTCTGTATCTTCTCCTGATACATGCTGTGATCCGCCTCCCTCACATACTCCTCAAGGGTTTTATCACCATCCGGGGCTGTTATAACATAACCTATACTAAACTCCAAGGCAAATGGAAGCTTCTCCTGTGCAGCTATCTCCCTGGCTTTCTCAAGAATCGCCGTCTTTCTTTCCTCAGGAGATTCCGTCTCATCATATATAGATATGGATACAAATTCATCTCCGCCGTATCGAACCGGAATACTGCTTATTCCGCCTCCACCTGCTATGGCTCTTGCGGCACTCCTTATAGCTTTGTCTCCGTACTCGTGACCATAAGTGTCATTTATATATTTGAGCTTGTCCATATCGGCAAACATTATGAGAAGTGCCCTGCCCTGACCCGCAGCCTTGTCAAATGCCTTTGCGGCGATCTGTCTCATACCTTCCCTGTTATATATCTGGGTAAGTGGATCCTTTATGGATATTGCCGTAAGCTCCTGATTGATCTGCTCGAGTCTCCATTTGTTGAACAGATTTATCATGGCTACATTCACTTCGCTCATTACAGTTGACCAAAGCTGCTTATCCATAAGGTAATATCCATTTTCGACACAGCAGAACCCAACTGCCTTTTCTCCAAAATGAAATGGCGCAAATAAAAATATATTGCCGCCTGCCTCATCATCCAGAAGAGGAAACATACTATGGTATGTATCGTCACCGTCATCCGCTATGCCCTGCCTGTACACGATCTGCATTCTCTGAGGATAGCCTTTCACAGCAAATACATCCTCATCGTATGCTGCCGAGAGAGTCGGGCCAGCTCCCCCCATCTCCACAAGAGATCTGTCGACAACCATAACGCATTTCTTACACTCTGCCTGTGAATATGAGGACTGAACGCACGGATACAGTTCACTGTAATCCTTGCATTTGCTGAGCAAATGCGTGAAATCCAGTGTGCTCTCATCTATCTCCTCGCGTTCCACAACTCCCATTATATAATTCTTCAGGTACTGTCTGCCGTTCAGCATGGCATCCGCGCCGCAGCCACAGCTCTCCGTAAATATACAATTATAATCTATATAGGAGCTGGTATCCGGATTGTTTCCCGCCCATATATTCAACATGATCTCTGCAGCCGCAGCTCCGATCTTCTCACGGATCCTGCTCACCGTTGTTATGCGCGGCGTATAGTACGCTGCTTTATCAAAGTTGTCGAATCCTGTAACCTTAAAATCATTTGGCACTGAAAGTCCAAGTGCTTCAGCTCTGTTGCACACACCCACAGCCAGGTTGTCATTTGCACAGATTATTGCATCTGGAAGGATCTTCTTCACTATCTCCCGTTCTTCCAGCCTTCTATCGTCCATCTCCTCATTATTCGAAGCCTCGGCATTCGGAGCAGAATCCGCAAAACTGCCACTGGTTATCTCACCGTACACCTCCGCAGGGCCGCCGTAATCAGGTCCATCCTTCTCGTGTTTTATACACGTATGTCCATGTGCTCTGAGCAGCTCCTCAAAGCCCGTCACACCGTCATTGAAACCAAAATCTCCAAACAGGACATCCTCATCATCCACAGTCAGGCCATATTCATCCATACAGTCCCTGAATGCCCGGCATCTCTCCTGAGCCTCATAGTTGTCCTTCGGTCCGGCAAGATACCACACCTTCTTCGCACCGTGTTTCTCTATCATATGCCGAGTCATGTCATACATGGCATCATAATTGTCTATACCCACAAAATGCAGACCGTCAAAAGCAGTCTCGAGGCTTATAGCCGGAACTCCGCTCTTCCTTATCCTGTCCAGCAGTTCCGCCGTGACTTCCGGATATTTGATATTGTTGACAGATATTATGATCCCATCAAAGTCTGTCAGCTCCGGAAGATTGTATATATTGTATTCTCCATAGCTGTAACCGTCGTCCCTGTTCCAATTGCCGTTGCTGTTGAATATGTACAAATTCACATCAGCCCTGGCTTCCTTTATCTTCTGCATAAATCCCAGCGGCCAGGCGTAGGTGAAATACCTCTTCCAGCCATCCATGAACAATGCTACTTTTTTCATACCTTACCTCCTGATCAATCAGAACAACCCGTCCTGTCCCCCATCTGTAAATTTGCCAAATATATTAAAAGGGCGCATCTGTATATATTATACACAGACCCGCCCAACCAAAACATATCCAAATGTATCAAAAATATGTACTTTACTATCAGAAACCACGGGGACGGAGGGGACAGACACCTCCGTCCCCATAATTCACTTAAGTGGATAGTCGCTGTGCAGCGGCTTGTAATCACGTATAGTCTTAAGTGCCGGCAGAGCATGTCCGTCATAATCAAAAAGTGCCTGATTTGCCCATTCATTTCCGCATGGTCCAGACTCCTCTATATATGACAGAGCACCTTCCGTAGCCCAGCCGCTTCCCGGTACTGGTATCCAGCCTGCCTCCCAATAATAAAAGCCATCGCCACCAGGAACATCATCTATCAGTTTCATTATGTCGTTCATAAATTCCGCCTGTCCCTCAGGTGTCATAGGGTAGTCAAGATTCTCCACCAGTGAAGGTTTTGTGGCATAGCCCTTTCTATCGTCAGGCCCCAGTTTCTCATAGTCAGCATAGTCTTCCATGGTAAATCCCATGGAAACCTCAGCAATAACTATCTTTTTGCCATATCTATCCGCCATATCCCGCATATTTGCCTCCAGCTCCTTCATGGTTCCATGCCAGAACGGATAATACGACATTCCAATTATATCAAAATTTTCTCCTCTTTCCATGTAGTTATCAAACCAGTCCACATACATAGGATTGTTGCCGCCATTGTCGAGATGTATCATGACCGGAATATCAGAGTCAACCGATCTGACCGCCCTTATTCCTGCGCTCACAAACTTCGCGATATTGTCATACTCCGGCTTCTGTCCCAGCGGCCACATCAGTCCGTTTGTAAGCTCGTTTCCAACCTGAACAAGCTGAGGTAAAACGCCCGCATCTTTCATCTCTAAAAGAGTCTCCCTTGTGTAGTCGTACACAGCCTGCTCAAGCTGATCCGCATCCATGCCTCTCCACGCCTTTGGCACCCTCTGCTTGCCCGGGTCAGCCCAGAAATCACTGTAGTGATAATCAAGCAGAATGCTCATTCCATGATCCATAGCGCGCTTCGCGAGTTTCTTATATACCTCAAGGTCATTTGTGCCCGCACCATAAGGTACGCCGTCCTCCGTGTACGGATCATTCCACAGACGAAGTCTCACAGAATTCACACCATAGTTCTTAAGTATGTCAAATATATCTCCCTGCACACCATTGTCATAATATTTCGCACCCAGCTCTTCAACCTCGGCAACAGCGGAGAGATCCACGCCCTTTATATAATCTGCCATATTTTTGTCTCCTTCACCTGCATTTATTTTACTGCCTGTTATAACCAAGAACAGCCGCCGAAGAAAAATGTTCTGCATACCCCTGATGTACCAGTTCATCTTCATCTGTCGGCGGCCTTCTATCAAGATGACATCTGTCACCTAGTCGTCAAATGTAATCCTGTCATACATTCTTCCATATTTTATTCTGATGAGCTCGTTCTTTGCCAGAACGTCCTCCTCTGGTCCAACATACTGACAACGGATACAGTAGTATTCCTTCTTGTCCTTATCATAGAACATATCTATATCCAGATCTCTCATAAAACACATTGGACATCTGTAATTTAATTTGCCTTTTCCAGACTGAGCCATGTTGAAAATACCTCCTTATCCTTAAGTGTCTTTGTATAACCAAGAGTGAACATTGGCGAGAACGCATATCCCTCTTTGAAATATCCTGTTGCATCGCTGCCAGATGCTCCCATGGCAGCCTTTGTCTCGATCGCAGGTATAACTGCTGACACCTCATCGGCGCCTGCGAGATCCTCTTCTCTGCACTTGTACTCATATATAAGTGACTTGCTCTCTGAAGCATTCTTTGCTGTGAGAGTAATTCCTGTCATGTCCTCTGGGTACTCTGTTGTACCGTAGCATGCCACCATGTACTCATTGATCTCAACCTCTGCATCAGGGTTGCTCATCTCGAGGATAGTTCTCTCATGTCTTATCTTGGATGAACCCTCCTCAAAATATATCTTTGTCTGAAGTTTAACTGTCAGATCGTAGAACTCGATGTCAACCGGGTCAAGTGTAAGGATTCTTGTGCTTCCCTCCTGCGAGAATGTTGCCTTTGTTCTGCACAGACAGAGGTCGACCTCCTCACCCTTGTAGCTGATCTTGGCACTTCTTACAGTACCCTCTCCAGCATAGTGTGTGAAATATCCTGCTCTGTACTTCTCCTGGATCAGGAATGGATATGAAGCATCCTGAACATGTGGAGTTCCGATACCTACAGGCCAGTTGAGCTTTGCAGCGTATGGTCTGAGGTCAACGATCGCACCGCCCTGATCCATGTTGATCTGGGCTCTCATGTATGGATCGCAGTACCAGAATATCTGCTTGTCTGATCCGTACAGTATATCCTTCCAAAGAGCACACTCAGGCTCCTCGTATGTCTTGTTCTCTCTGTAGAAGTCAGCAAATTCAGCCATTGTCATGTCAATACATTTGCCTTCCTTCTTCAGGTCGCCATAATACTTCATTCCATCCTCGTAGCTCTTCTTGAGCAGCTCGTATGGAGCCTCCCAGCGTCCCATCTTATTCAGCCAGCCCGGTCCAACGAACATCATGTTGTATGAATATCCATTGTTGAACTTAGCCAGATGACGATACTGGTCGATAAGGTTGTACAGATATGGGTACTCCCATGTCTTGCTGTCATAGATCATTCCACGGAGAACGTTCTGTGGATGTGTACCAAAGTTAGAACCATTTCCATCGTAACATGCCAGCAGATCTCTTGAAAGATGAGGGATAGCGACGATTCCGCTGTCCTCAGCCTCATTTGCTGCAGGTGCATGTGTGTTCTGCTTTGAAGGTATCCATGGATTCCATGGGCCGCCATCAAACAGTGTGTACCATGAGTTGTTACATGTGTGGTAAGCCTTAGGGCCCTCCTCCCAGCATGTTGCAACTGCACACTTAACTGATGGGTACTTCTCCTTAATGTAGTTTGTGAGCTCTGCGTCCATGTAGTATGAACCAGTTGATTCAGGGTAGAAGCCAAATATATCATGGAACTTTCCAAATACGTCATCAACGATATTCTTCTTGTCCTCCATTGAGAACATCCAGATACAGAAGTCCTTGGTCTTGTACTTCTCTCTGAACTCTGTGCAAGGAAGTCCGAGAAGTGAGAGCGCTATCTCATCTCCATACTTCTCATGATGCTCCTTGGCGAGTGATACAGCCTCCTCATTGAAAAGACTGGCATATGTCATCTGAATAGTAGTCTTGAGTCCGTTCTTGTGAGCTGTCTCCTGCTGGAACTTGAATATGTCCAGTGACTCTGTGAGGAGAGCTTTTCTTCCGATATCCTCTGCCTGACCATGGCCTGTAACCTTCTCGGCATACTCAGGAACCATCTCAGGACGATGGATAATGTTTACAATAAATGTATTCTCCATATCTTAAATCTCCTATTTCGTATATGTTGTAACCTTTTGATCTAAAGATAATTGTCCCCAAATAAGCGACAATATCCTCATTTTTCATCCTGTCTGCCCTATTTTAGGGCTAATTATAGCAGGCATCCACACCACCATCCATATGTGGTCCATCCGGTACGCAGACACCTGCCCAAAATAAATTTTCTCATTTCTCTCAGACCGTCCGCCTTAACCCTTTACAGAACCGCCAGTTACACCCTCTACATAGTACTTCTGCATGATGACGAACAGTATTGAGATAGGGATAGCTACCACGATACCGCCGGCGCAGAATACTGAGAAGTATTTGTTGACCAGTGATTTTTCAAGCATATTGTAAAGACCTATAGCTACTGTCCAGTCCTTCGAAACTCCTGAGTTGAGCATAAGCTTTGCGAATACAAAATCGCCCCAAGGTATAAGGAAAGAACTGATTACCTGATACACTACTATTGGCTTACACAGAGGAAGAATTACCTTCGTAAATATCTTTGCCTCCGAAGCGCCCTCAAGTCTGGCAGCCTCCTTAAGTGACATTGGTATTGTGTCCATGAATCCCTTCATGATGAGGAATCCAAGTCCCGATCCCGCTGAGTAAACTATGATCATACCGAAATGGCTGTTTGTAAGTCCCAGCATCTTCAGGATAAAGTAAATTGCTATCATGAGAAGTGGGCCAGGGAACATGTTGAGTATCAGCGACGCACTCATGATCTGTTTTCTGCCGTTGAATCTCATACAACTCATCGCATAGCTGACCATAATTACAAATATAGTAGAGATGATACATGTAAATACTGCAATGATAAGTGTATTCTTGAACCATGACACATACTGCACAACCGAGTCAGGTCTTGTGAGCAGCTGAACAAAGTTGTCCATAGACCAGCTAGTTGGGAAGAAATGCGCTGTGTTGATTCCCTTATATCCGCTGAATGAGGTGACAACCAGCCAGATGATCGGAACCAGCCAGATAACTGCGAGGACAAGTAATACGATATGTTTAACGATTGAACCTATTGTTTTCTTCATTACTGGTACTCCTCCTCTTTATCTCCTGAGATCATTCTTGAGAATGATATAAGTGTAAATGCTGCACATATGATAAATACTATGATACCGATAACAGATGCCATCTTGTAGTCGTAGTATTCATTTGTAAGTCTGAACAACCATGTAACAAGAAGGTCAACTTCCTTTGCATGCGAATTGGCAAGCGCCTGATTCTGTGTGACGAATACATCCTGTGTGAGCAGGTAGATTACGTTGAAGTTGTTGATATTCTTTACAAAGTCTGTTATAAGTGCCGGGCCCTGAATGAACAGGATATATGGCATTGTGATCTTCCAGAACACCTGGAAATTTGTTGCTCCATCAATCTTTGCACTCTCGATCTGATCTGTAGGTATATTCATCAGAACACCTGTTGCGATCAGCATCTGGTATGGAACACCGACCCAGATATTGATGAGAATGATCATTACCTTTGCCCAGTGAGGATCAGTCAGGAACGGTATATATGTAAGATGTTCACCGACAAGTCCTACATGCTTAAGCATGTCTGTGATACCAATATTTGAGCAGATAGTGTTCACAATACCGGAATCAGCGAAGAAGTTTCTAACCAAAAGCAGTGTTACGAACTGCGGAACTGCTATTGATATGATGAAAAGTGTTCTCCACATCTTTGGCAGCTTGGTTGTCTTGGAATTGATCGCCTTGGCAAGAAGGATACCGCCTATGAATGTGGTAAATGTTGCCATGACCGCCCATACAAGTGTCCAGCCAAGAACCTTTCTGAATGAATATCCAAATGTGACTGTCATGCTGTTTGAGAACAGGCTTGCGAAGTTCTTGAAGCCCACCCATGTAAACAGTGAGTTTGGTGGAAGGTGCTGCTGGTCATAATTGGTAAATGCCACCGCTATAAGAATAAGTATCGGCAGAATATTCATTATGACTACACCAATCGTCGGAAGTGTGAGAAGTGTTATGTGGAACTTCTCGTTGAAGAGTGCCTTCATATCTTCCTTGAATGTATTTATATGTTTTCCTTTTTCCTTCATCTGCTGAAGCTTGTACACTGTCTTGATATTGTGAATGTAGAAAAGCACGAATATAAGAATGATGAACAACGCAACCACCGAATTGAGAAGGATCTGGAAAGAATTGTCGTAATTATTAGTGGTTGTCTGCATGGTGAGTGGATCAAATACCTGCTCAAACTTTACAGTTCCAAGAGTTCCAAATTTGGCAAGGTTTGGTGCCGCATAGCCTACGCACATCAACACAAACGCAGCCTCAACGATGAGCATGATCAAACCATTGACGATCTGCTTTCTTGCGAAGTAACCTGCACCCATGATAACCGCTGAGAGCTTAACCCATATATCACCTTTTGCAAAAGCAACACCAAAATTCTTGAAATATCTTCCTATGGCTTTAAAGAATCCTGATATTTTCTTCATGAAAAAGCTCCTCTCTTTTTTAAATGCCCCATATGCCACGAATGACATATGAGGCATTCTCATTATAACCTATAAATATTATTCAAAGTACTTCTTAATTGAGATTACTCCTGTGATACAGGTGCTTCAATTCCTTCTACAGCATTGTCGAGAAGCTTCTGAAGATCTGTTCCGTCCGGATTACCCTGGGCAAGGATTGAACCAAGTGTCTCAGCTGGTGTCCAGTAGTTGCCGCCTACACGCTGTGGTGTTGCATATGCTGCCTGAGCTGCAAGAGCTGATATAGCTGGATCAGCCTTAACTTCTTCTGACTCTGAAGCGTTGATGTTTGAAGGACCAAGGCCTCTCTGCTTAAATCTTGTAACCTGTGTATCCTCTGATGTAAGATACTCAGCAAGAAGCATTGACCAGCCTACGTTCTTTGAATGTGGGTTTACACCTACAAGCTTGCATCCTGAGAATGAAGCCATCTGAACCTGCTTGCCTGCAACTGTGTATGTAGGAAGCTTAGCTGCTGCATAGTTCTCGCCCCATGCTGCCTGAGCGTCTGCTGCTCTCCATGTTGTTCCTGCTGCGGAGCAGGTCGCAGATGGTGCGCTCCAGGTCATAGACAGGAACTGTATGCCCAAATGGTGTCTGAGCCGTTGTCAGGCCCACCCCATGCAGTTCCGCCTTAATGGTGAATACCTGTACGCCCTCTGCTTTCAGCTTGGAGGGATTATATCCGGTCTTGACTGTGACCGTATATTCCAGCGGCTCGCGGTCTGTCAGATCGTGAAAAAATAAAGCTGTCTCATGGGAAAACACTGCCTGTTCGACCCGCAGATGAAGTAAGTACATGGCATCGACCCAGGCATCCTTGGAAAGATAAATTCCATGCGCGACCCGCTCCAATTCCCGTGAGTGCACATAATCATAAAAAACAGGCTTAGAAATACCAGCAGATACTACTTGAGCTGTTCGCAGCATCCCATCCTGTGTTTCCAGCAGCTGATCCAGCTGTTCAAATTGTCCCACCGTACCACTTCCTTTCACACTAATATTATAAGCAATATTAGTTCAAAAGTAAAGTGATGAAAATTCGGCATAATTTTACCGACAGCTTAACGTTCAACAGTTTTGGAAATATGAAGTGGCAGCAAAATAGACAACCTCAGCTGCCCATTTCATCACGATATGAAATAATCTGCTTCTTTTTCTGTTTGGCACACCGTAACGTTGTGGCTGCTCCGCCCCAATCATGGAGAACATAGGCCACCACTACATCGGCGGACTCTACCATCCAGCGATTTCTATGAGAAATCGAAAAACGGCGCGGTACGTTTTCCAGCGGTGGATACACGGTACTGTCATAGCCAGAAACATCCCGGCCAGTGTTCAAATATGCCAATACAAGAACCAGCTCGATTTGCGGATACTTTTTCTTTTGTTCCCGTAAAATAGACGCTGCTAAACTGTCGAACTCTCCATATCCTCCAAGATAAAAAGTTGTTGCTCCTTGCTCAATTAGGTCTTGTGTTACATTGCGAAGCCAATTCGCAATATTGTCTGCCTTTGTGATTTGCGAATGGCCACAAAAAGTTACGTTCATACGATGGCACCCCTATTACCATCATACTGCAAATAGCTCTATTAGTACAGGTACAGGGACTAATTTTAGCAAAACTGCCCATATACTAAATATAGTACAGTCACAGGGGCGGTGTATAGAATGAAGCTAAACGAGGCGGTAAGCAAACGTCTGTTAGAATTACTAGATGAAAGAAAAATGACACAATATCAACTGTATATGAAAAGCGGTGTTCCCAAGTCTACGATTGGAAATGTCATCAACTGCTCGTATGATTCGGTTAAGCTACGGATCATTCATGAGATGTGCCAAGGAATGGGGATTGGGATAGATACCTTTTTTGCATCGCCGCTTTTTCAAGAAGATAACCTAGAACCATAAAACCTCCGACGAAATTCGTCGGAGGTTTTCATATTATCCATAAACCAAATCTTGAATGATAAACTTCAAGTCCTGTACCTTGCCCAGTAGCCAGATTGCAGCCATTGGCAAACCATAGGGACTAATGAGAAATGCTATCACCAGCAGGATAATGCCGTTTTGCAAGGAGTAAGTAATCAGAACTGCCACACCCAGCAGGGCAACCACCATGCTGATAAGCCCCAGCACCAAACCGGAGACATAGACAATCCCCACACAAATCCAGACGAACAGGGTCAGCGACAGAATCACCGGAGCCATTAAAATCTTCAACGGCAGTTTCAGAATGAACCAGATCGCCCTCATTTTTCTTCCTCCTTCCATCGTTCCCGAAAGCTCTGACAGAGAATTTCTGCCTGTCTTTCATCTTCTTCCGTCACTTCTCGGCATCCTTTGGTTAGCCGCAGTTCCTCATAGCTGCGATAATCAGATAACAGCACCTCGAATAGTTCGTCCGGTGTCCGGCTGAGAAGTCCATCCACACAGTAGCGGGAATCTCCATTCCATGTGACGCGGAGATAACCTTCTCGACAAGGGAGGACTTCTTCCTCTAGATCACAGTCCAAATACTCACGAAAAATCTCCAACACCTTCTCAAAGGTTTTCATCTATTCTCAACTCCTTTGCGGCAATCTGTTTTCTACCCATATTATCCTTCCAACATTTCAAAAAGACAAGGATATGGGCAAAAGAAAAAACGGAGGAAGGCGCGGCGAAAAGAACGCCGTTCCTCCCTCCGCAGTTGGGGCATATATCCCTGTTACGAAAGCCTGGAAAGCTGGGTTAGGATTTCTTTCACGCCCTCCCATAACTGCTCCTGCCGTTGGGCTATATCCTCCAGGTCAGCATCATAAATCCGCCCCGTTTCATGTACCCGTCGGGTGAGCTGGTTCAGGTTATTGCTGCTTCGGCGCAACAGGGATACCAGTTCCTTCAGCTCCGGCAAGTCCAGCTGTACCACATAGCCGTCCACAGCCATCTTCCGCAGATAGGCGCTCAGGTTTTTTGTTCCGAACTGTGCCATTTTCTGCTGGATCGCTTCCATCTCCGCATCGGAAACCCAAAACAGGACCGGCACATCCCGTTTACGCTTTTTGGCGCTCATCGTTCCGGCTCCTGTTTCTTCGATAAAGCAGGCTTGTGGGTGGTAGGCTCCTGTTTGAGCTTTTGCAAGACAGAGCCTTTCTCCGGTTCCTGAAGCGTTTTTCGTGCCTGCCGTGTAAACAGATCGGTCAGACCAAGATTGACCTCATCCACAACCAGATAAGCACAGTGGCGCGAAGTGCCGCTGTCCTCCGGCATGGGAATGGTCTTTGCCCAGGCTTTGTTGTCACGGGAAACGCGACCGTCGCTGTCCTTATGCTGGATGGTGTTGGCAAGGATGAACTGTACTCGTTCCGACCCGAACTTTTCCAGCACCGCCTTAACCGCAGACTCCGTATCCAGTCGGTTATCCGCATAGTGGGCGCTGATGGCGTGTTCAATGGCCTCTTTACAGTCAAAGTTTGCCTGATAAGAGCGGTTATATTGTGCCATCTCCCCATGCTGGGACGCATAGGCGGCAGAATGGAGATAGAGAGGGATGGACCGCTGTTCTTCCAAAACCTTACACACATCATCCGCTCGGTTTTCAATGCTGTCCCGGATCACATCCATGTAGCCGGTCTCCAGCTTCTCAAAGTGACGGTACACATCGGCCAGCGGTGTAGGCGAATCCAAAAGCGCCTGGGCCTGGGCATCGGTCAGCTCCAAGTCCTCCATCGCCATCACAATGTCCTCCCGGACGGTGTACTCATAGGTATGGTGCAGGATTTCCTCCGGGGGCTGGCTTTTCAGCCAGTCCCGGTATTTGTCCTGTTCAGCGGCCATCTTCTCATAAAGGGCCGTATTCAGATCGTTGGTATTCATGTTATCGCACCTCCTCATGTTGTTTCGGTTTCTTTTCAGGGCTACGGGGTGGCACCGGGCGCTTCAAGCTGTCCAGCACCGAAGGCCGTGCGCTCTTGGCAACCACAGTTTCCGGCTGGGCATGGCCCTTGCCGTCAATGTTCAGCAGCGTGTCCAGTTCCACCAGACGGGCGGACTTGACTCGCAGATCATCCTCAAAGGGAAACGGCTTTCCGATTTCCTCTTTGGCTGCGGCCTGCTGTTGGTAAAGGTTGTCCAGCTGGTTTTTCACGGCTTCCAAACGCTGAGGCATTTGAGCCAGTGCATTGTCGATACGGGTGAGGTTTCCGCGCGGGTCTGTGCCGAGGCTTGCCCGGTGGGTCATCTGGCCTTTCAACAGGAGCGTATATTCCTGTTTCCAAGCGGAAAACTCCACGGACATAGTAAAGCCCCGATAGCTGCCGATCTGCACCGGTTCGGAGCCTTTGACCTCCTTACAGGCGTCCAGCAAGGCTGCACCGGCGTTTTCTTTGTCAGTCAGCACATCGCCCCGGATCTCCATTCCAGCAAAGCCATCCTCCGGGTGAGGATGGGCGGCCAGGGTCTCCAGATCCGCTTCAAAGCCTTTAATAAACCCCTTGTTAGTTTCGATTTCCTGGGGGAAGTATTTGAGCAACTGATCCTCCAGGCGGTACTGCTTGCTCTGATGGTCAGCTTTCATCAGCTTCAGACGCGCAACCTCCACATCCAAATCCATGCGCTCCTTGATACGGGGGTCTCCGGCGCACAGGGCCTTGATCTCGGCAAAGGACAGCGCCGTTTCGTCCACATCATCGCAGGAGCGGACCGGGCTTTTGCTGGTCATGATTTGCGAAATGAATTTCTGTTTGTTCTCCACCGTCTGCCACAGGTAGGCATCGAAAGTTCCCTCGGTAACATAGCGGTACACATGGACCAGCGGATTCTGGTTGCCCTGGCGCTCGATACGGCCCTTGCGCTGGGCAAGGTCTCCCGGACGCCACGGACAATCCAGGTCATGGAGCGCCACAAGCCGGTCCTGCACATTGGTGCCAGCGCCCATTTTGGAGGTGCTGCCCAGCAGGACGCGCACCTGCCCAGTGCGAACCTTGGAAAACAGTTCTTTCTTCTGCACCTCGGTCTTGGCTTCGTGGATAAAAGCAATCTGCTCGGCGGGCATTCCCTGGGCGATGAGCTTCTGGCGGATGTCCTCATAGATGGTAAAGGCAGGCTCAGGCTCATCCAACGGCACAGCCTGTTCCAGCGCATGAAGTGTGGGATTATCCAGCTGTTTGGCTGCCTTTTTGGAGGGGGCTGCCTGGGGCGTGGAAATGTCGCAGAATACCAGCTGGGTCAGCTTGTCAGCCTCGCCGTCCCGCCAGATCTGCATGATATTACCCACACACTGATTGACCTTGGTGCCGGGTTCATCCGGCAGCAGCTGGTTGATGATACGCTGGTCCAGACCCAGCTTGCGGCCATCGCCGGTAATCTTGAGCATATTGTCCTCTGAGGGGTCAACGCTGCCGCTGTGTACCCTGGAGGCGCGCTCGGAGAGAACCTGCACCATCTCTTTTTGGTGTTCAGTAGGCTGGGCCACGATGTTGTGGTATTCCACCTCCGGGGTGGGCAAGTTCAGCTGATCGGCGGTTTTGATGTCGGCAACTTCACGGAACAAGTTCATCAGCTCCGGGAGGTTGAAGAACTTTGAAAACCGGGTACGCGCCCGGTAGCCGGTGCCCTCTGGGGCAAGCTCAATGGCCGTCGCAGTCTCTCCAAAGGTGGAAGCCCAGCAATCGAAATGTGTCAGATGTTTTCTCTGAAGCATATCATGCTGGAGATAGCGCATCATGGTGTACAGCTCTGTCATGGAGTTTGACACCGGCGTGCCGGTTGCAAACACAATACCCTTGTTGCCGGTGATCTCATCAATATACCGGCATTTCAGGAGCATATCCGAAGACTTCTGCGCGTCGGTAGTAGAGAGGCCGGCAACGTTGCGCATTTTTGTGTAGAGAAACAGGTTTTTGAACGCATGGGCTTCATCCACATAGAGCCGGTCTACGCCAAGCTGCTCGAAGGTGATGACATCATCCTTGCGGCTGGTGTCCTGCAATTTCTTGAGCTTCACTTCGAGGCTCTTTTTCGTTTTTTCCAAGCTCTTGATGGTGAAACGCTCAGCGTTGTTTGCCTTTAGCTCCATCAGACCGTCTTCAATTTCATAAATCTGCTCTTGCAGCATCCGCTCCTGCCGTTCTCTGGAGACCGGGATGCGCTCAAACTGGCTGTGGCCGATGATAACAGCGTCATAGTCGCCGGTGGCAATACGGGCGCAGAACTTCTTGCGGTTTCTCGGCTCGAAGTCCTTTTTGGTGACGGCGAGGATATTGGCAGAGGGGTACAGACGCAGGAACTCCGACGCCCACTGTTCGATCAGGTGATTGGGCACCACAAACATGGGCTTGTGGCAAAGGCCGAGGCGTTTGCTCTCCATCGCCGCCGCGACCATCTCGAAAGTCTTGCCCGCGCCGACCTCGTGCGCAAGGAGCGTATTCCCACCATACAGAATGTGAGCAACAGCGTTCAACTGATGCTCACGAAGCTGTATCTCCGGATTCATACCGGAGAATGTAATATGCTGTCCGTTGTATTCGCGCGGACGGGTAGCGTTGAAAAGCTCGTTATACTTCTGAACCAGTTCGTGCCGCCGCGTCGGGTCTTTCCATATCCATTCCTGAAATGCGTCCTTGATGGCCTGCTGCTTCTGCTGGGCAAGCGTGGTTTCTTTGGAGTTGAGCACGCGCTTCTCTTTACCATCCGCATCCGTGATCGTGTCGTAAATGCGCACGTCGCGCAAATTCAGTGTATCCTCCAGAATCTTGTATGCATTGGCGCGTTCTGTTCCGTAAGTCATGTTGGCGTTGATGTCGCTGCGGCCTACGACGCTCTTGCCGGTGATATTCCATTCTGCGCTGAAATCTGAGTAGTTAACATCAATGCTCCGGCGCACATAGAAAGCTGGCTCCAACAGCTCGAACATGAATTGCTTGATATACGCTTTATCGATCCACGTTGCGCCGAGGCGCACTTCAATTTCCGAAGCGTCCAGATCCTTGGGCTGCGCCTGCTCCAAAGCCGCAACATTGGCGGCGTAGTTTGCAAGACCGTCTCTTGGGAATCCGGGCGCGGCGTAGCTGCGGGCAATGCGAAGTTTTTCACGGACATCGCCGGAGAGGTATTCATCCGCTGTCTGCCATTCACGCTCCACAGGGTCAAAGAAGATAACGCCGGTCAGCTCTTCGACCAGCTCTTCCTGACTTTTCCCGGAGAGCTGCGCCATATAGTCCATATCCACGCAGGCTTTTTCCGAGATGGACAGCGCCAGTGCCTCTGACGCCGTATCCACGGACGTGATGGCCTCA
>OLPU01001080.1_pt1 | contig 21550 bp, 17 predicted proteins | sample 1673111 | NCBI WGS metagenome assembly OLPU01 (sample SAMEA3136755, study PRJEB25190) | human gut metagenome | reverse complement strand
CCCGCCGCCCGAATAGCCGTATAGATAAGGTTCGGCATATGTTCCACAAGTTAGCCTAACAGCTTGCATAAGTCGTATAAAATGAGATTTGAAAGGATTTGGGCACTTTAGGAGGCCTTTTCTAAAATCACTGTTAGAAAGGGCTGAGAAGCTTGTTTCACAAAACAACCCACTGATTCGTAAAGGAGAATGTAACTTCATGTTTGCTAAAAATTCAAAGGCATATTCTGTCTACCTGCTGTTCCGATTTGTCTGTTCCCTGGCGGTTTCTATGTCCACAGTGCTTTCCATCGTGTACCACCTGGAGGTGGTGCAGCTGGATGCTTTCCAGCTTGTCCTGGTAGGGACGGTTCTGGAGACCTCCTGCTTTCTGTTCGAGATACCCACCGGTGTGGTGGCGGATTTGTATAGCCGTCGGCGCTCGGTGCTGATTGGAATGTTCCTCTACGGCCTGGGCTTTCTGATGGAGGGTGCGCTACCGTGGTTCGCGCCGGTTCTGCTGGCCCAGGTTGTCTGGGGTTGCGGTGATACCTTCATCACCGGCGCTCTGGAGGCGTGGATTGCCTCGGAGGAAGAGGACAAACCCATAGACAAGGTGTTCCTGCGGGGCAGTCAAATGGGGCAAATCGGCGGCGTTCTGGGCGTGGTGCTGGGCACACTGCTGGGAAACATAAACCTGCAAATGCCTGTCATCTTGGGGGGCAGTTTGTGCTTGTTGTTGGGGCTGGTGTTGGTTCGCATCATGCCAGAAACCAACTTCTCCCCTGCTATTGAGGAACGGCAGGGCTTGCTTAAAGACTTTGTCTGCCTGTTCAAGCTCAACCTGGGCTTTGTGAAAGGCGCACCTGTGTTGCTGGCGCTCTTAGCAATCACACTATGCGGGGGACTTGCCAGTGAAGGCTTTGACCGGCTCTCCACCGCTCATTTTCTGGATGACACGGTAATACCCGTTATCGGGCCGCTGAACAGCGTCACTTGGTTCGGTGTTATCAGTCTTATCGGCAGCGGCTTAGGTATTCTGGCTTCTCAGTTGCTCATCGCCCGCATGGAGAAAAAAGGGACTGTCAGCCGAACCAGTGTGGTCATGTCCACCAGCGCCGGGTATATCCTGTGCCTGGTTCTCTTCGCGGTGGGGCGGAGCTTTTGGTTCATGTTGTTGGTGTTCCTGCTGGCGGGGCTTATGCGCACCATCAAGGAGCCTGTGCTGGCCGCCTGGATGAACGACCATGTGGATGAGAAAATGCGCGCCACAGTCTTTTCCACCAGCGGACAGCTGGACTCTTTCGGGCAGATCATCGGCGGGCCTATTGTGGGGCTGGTAGCCCAGCAGGTGTCCATACCCTGGGGGCTGGTCTGTACCGCTTTCCTGCTGTTGCCCGCGCTGTTCTTAGTGCCGGTGGCGGGAAAGAAGCGGGATTGATATGGCATAGTTAAGTTTACTGACGAGCGGGAGATTACTTCCGCTCGTCTTCATTTAGTAGCGCAAAATTTGAGGACTCTTTATTTCCTTATTCGGTATAGCGGAGGCGGCTGTCAATTCGACATAATTTTCTTGTGATACTTTACCGTACATGAGCATTTGCGCCCGGATTGTCGTTGCCGTAGCCCTCCATCAGATTGATTACGCCCCAGATACCAAGCCCGGCTCCAAGTGCTACAACAAGGGTCTGCAAAACGTCTACTGCGCTATTGAAAAATGCCATAAATATATCCTTTCTGCCGCGTCTGCGGCTGTCCGGCAAGCGGACAAAAGGCGGTCAGCGTATGGTCGCCGCCGCACAAAAAAACCGCCCTCTGGTAAAGGCGGCTGTCCCCGCGCTGCGTAAGTTCTGCGGCGCGGCGGTATTCAGTTGTAAGGGGTGCGGCTCCTGCCGCTGTGTACTGCGCCGGAAAGTGGGGGCGCGTATCATGTAGCCGGTATGGATAGATGTGATTGCTTCAATCGCTCCTTTCTGTGTTCCGCTGTGCTGCCGGACGTTTTTTTCAGACTTGCGGGAAGTGAATAGCTTGCGTAGCAAGGTGTTCGCTTCCCGCAAGTTCACAAAGGGGTAGCTGCCGCAAGGCAGCGTAGGGGAAGTGTAGCTTCCCCTGTCCCCCGGCGGTCTGCCATGCTGTCACTGTTGCGGGATAAGCCCCCGGCGCGTGACATACTCCGTTGCAAAACGGCGGTGTTCCGCTTCCTTTTCCCGCCAATACTCCCATAATGCAGCGTCGGCGGCTTCCGCAACATTCATTAAAAACCGTTCAAGCTGCTTTTGTTTTTCCTCTGCGCTACGTTTCCTCATGGTCTGCGTCCTCCTGTAAGTCTGCCGCGTCAAGCTCGTAATAGTCAAAAACCTCGTCGGGCTTGACAATGGCGGGGCGGCGTTTAAGGTGCTTTTCCATGTCAAAGGCGTTCTTCGGGTCTGCGTCGGACAGGTACTTGTATTTCGGGTGCTTCGTTATGTCGAATTTGTCCGAAAAGAACGGGCGCACCCCGCGTAGCTGCAAGATACATTTCCCTCCGTCCATGACTGCAATTTCATCTTCCGTCATAAGCTGCTTTCCCAATTTCTGATAGTTCAGCCCATGCGAAAGCTCCCGCCCCCTTGTTTCGGAAGTGTTGAAGCTGTCTATCGTTTCCTTGCCTAAAATCTCCGATATTTCTTTGAGGGTGGTTTTCTCCTTGCCGCCCAAGAAAAGCGTGGTGTCGCAGTTGCCGACTATGGTATCGGCGTTGTCTTTGTAAATGGCTTTTAGCTGTGACTGGCTCTGCAAGATGATTGACGCGGATATTTCCCGGCTCCGTATCGTTGCAATGAGCTTTTCAAACTTTGGTATCTGCCCGATATTCGCAAATTCATCAAGTAAGCACCTAACATGGACGGGAAGCCGCCCGCCGTATTCATCATCTGCCTTGTCGCACAAGAGGTTGAATAGCTGTGTGTAAAGGATTGAAACGACAAAGTTAAAAGTGTCGTCGGTGTCGCTGATGATGACGAAAAGGGCGGTCTTTCTGTCGCCTATGGTGTCAAGCTCCATTTCGTCGGTTTCCATAAGCTCCCGCAGCTCCTTAATGTCGAATGGGGCTAACCTCGCGCCGCATGAGATAAGTATGCTTTTTGCGGTCTTGCCCGCCGCAAGTTTGTATTTTTTGTACTGCTTGACTGCAAAATGTTCCGGGTCTTTTTCTTCCAGACGTTCAAACATGAGGTCAACCGGGTTCTGGAAATCCTCGTCGTCCTCGCGGGCTTCCGACGCATTTATCATTTCAAGCAGCGTCGTGAAGTTCTTCTCGTCCTCCGGGGCTTCATACCAGATGTAGCCGATTAGCGCGGTGTAGTAGAGCTTTTCCGCTTTCACCCAGAAATCCTCGCCGGATTTTTCCCCGTCGCCTTTGGTGTTGGCGATAATGGTATTGACTAACTTCAAAATGTCCTTTTCGCTCCGCAGATAGGCAAAGGGATTGTATTTCATGGATTTTTTGAAGTTAATCGTATTTAGCACTTTGATACGGTATTTGTACCGCTGTAACATTTTCCCGGTTTCCAAAATCAGTGTTCCTTTCGGGTCAGTGACGATATACGACGTTGGAAAATCCTTTGACGTACATTGCATGAGCGACGGTTTCACAAAGAACCGGGTCTTGCCGCTGCCGGAACCGCCGATTACAAGGATATTTTTGTTTCTTGCGTATTTCGGCTGCTTCGGGCGGCTGTTCATGGTAAGCCGTTCCGTCTGCGTTAAGGGGATATTGTTCTCAAATACCGGGTCGGTGTACGGCTTTATGTCGTCAGCCCCGCCCCAACGCGCCGAACCGTATTCTGTCCCGCGGCGGTATTTCTTCGCGTTCTTGCCTTTGGTGTAGATAATCAGCCGGACAATGACCGCCCCCGCAATGCCTAAAGCTAAGTCTGCCGGGTGGAAGCTCGGCGCGATACTGGAAAAGGCGGCGGTAAAACCGTCCCCAAGATGTAGCAGCTTTGCGCTTGCGTCCGCGCCGGGGGAGAGCCGGACAGCCGCGCCCACTTTATCAAAGAGCCAGACAAAGAGCAGATACGGGAGATTTAGGATAAGCAGCTTCTTGATTTCCGGCTTCATAGCGATACCTCCCTGTCTTTGTTCTTGACCTTTGCCCGTTCCGCGTTCTTGCCCTGTGCAGCTTCTTTGAGGGTAGAGAGCAGCTTTCGGATTGAGGGCTTTTTCTCCTGTGTCAGCTTTTTTGCGGAAAATTCCTTAAAGGCGGCGGTCAGCACGTCCGCGTCCCGCCCCTTGAAGAAAACCAGATAGCGGGGCGGGCTTTCCGTCGCGTCCTTTTTCAGCGCAAAGTCGATACCGTACTTTTTCGCCGTACTCTCAAAGGCTTTGATATTGCCCTCGGTAATCTCAATGTTGGAAACGCCCGCGTTCTGCTTCATAAGCTGCTTTAAGCTCTGCTTGCCCTGTGGCGGTTTTGCAAGCTGCTTTTTGCCCTTTGACAGTATGGCTTTCATTGCCTTTTGGAGCGTCTGCGCGGTCAGCTTCCCGGTCTTGATGTAAAGGGCTATGGTCTTTTCGTTTACTTCGTCCTGCAATTTGTCGCGTCCTCCTTTCGCGTTTCTTTATGGGGCGGCGGTCAGATACGCACCCGCAGCCCGTTCAAGTCCTCGGCTCTGATACCCACAAGATACCAGTTGTCGCCGTACTCAATCCGGGTCGGCTTCCACTTGCCCCGCACGAATACGTCAAAGCACTCGCCGCAATGCAAGCCCCCGTAGTAGCTGTTTAAGTCAAAGCGGATGTCGTAACGGTCGGTGCGCTCGTCAAATACCAATGCTCCTGTCATTTTCTGTGCCATAATAAAATCCTCCTTTTGTGGTTGTGGGTGGTTACAGGCTTTCGCCCTCGTTGCATGAATAATAGTCCGGGTCGCCGTACTGCGGCTTTTTCGGTGACAGTGCGCCGCTTGCCATGTCATGGGCGACAAGGGAAGTGTAATAATTGCCGATAGTGGACGGGGCGTTGAAAAGGGCTGCTTTCAGATATTGCTTGATGTTGCGGATTTTCGTTGTGTTCTCCCGCATACAGTCAAGCACAAAGCGGATATGCTCGCCGTCCAGTTTCATAAACTTAGATTTCACAAGCTCTGCCGGGTAGTCGTCCCCCGCAATCCGTACCCGCTTTCTGGCGGTGCATACGGTTTCAAGCATGAGGTCTACAATCTCGTCAAGCCTGTCACTGTCAAACTTCATGTCCTGTTTGAGAATGTGGTAGTCGATATTGTCCTTGATGATTTCCCGGTATATATCAACTGCGCTCTGTGCTGTCGCTTCCGTTCCTTTCCGTTCCGGCGGCGTAGCCGCTTCTCTGCAAGGAGAGGGGTTAGGGGAAAGGATAGGAATGGAATGGGTACTTTGTTCATCAGTAATTATTTTTTCTTTTTTTGGTAAGTCAGTTCTTTGTATATCTTTATTTAATTGCGTTGGATTTTCCAACGTAGGTTTTTCCAATGTTGGTTTTTCCTGCATTGGATTATCCAATGTTGGATTTTCCAATGTAGGTAAATCCGGCGTAGGCGGCTGCGGCTGCTCGAATATCACATAGTCCGCGCCCCGCAAGCGTCCTTTCTCGTCGCGCTCCCTTGAACGGACGATATACCCGGCGCGTTCAAGCTCCTTAATGGCTTCGCGGATAGCGTCTATCTTCTCCCGGTTGATAAGGGATAAGCCTTTCAAGGTGTAGTCCCAATCTTCGGGGAGTGACAGCATTTGCGACAACAGCCCCTTTGCCTTTAGGGAAAGCTCCTTGTTGCGTAGGTGGTGGTTGCTCATTACGGTGTAGCCCTTGTTCCGTTCCACTCTGAAAACTGCCATAGTTCATAGCTCCTTTGCTTTGGATTTGTTACGCAGTAGAAGCGCGGTTTCGGGGAATAAGGTATAAATCCCTTGCCGCGCCAGATACACACCCGCAAAACCGCTTGTAGCAAGGCTTTTTCTGCCCCTACTGCGTAACAAAGGGCATGAAAAAAGCGGCGTTCCTGTTCTCCCATGTAGAGAGTAAGAAACGCCGCTTCTGCGTCGTATTCAGTTTTTAGTACAATACCCTGCTTGTCCGTCGCTCGAAAAACCTTGATTTTCCAGTGTTTTCAAAAGTATCGTTATCTAACGTCAGCTTTTGATCGCCCGGCATTTCAGGAAATGATGCAGATGATCGAACAAGGCGAAGCTAATTGCGTGATTGTCAAAGACCTCTCCCGCTTAGGTCGTGAGTACATAGAAACAGGCCGCTATATGCGCAGGGTGTTTCCAGCCTATGGAGTGCGTTTTATCGCAATTAACGATAATGTGGATACGGAAAATGACGCTGCCGATGATCTCACGGTTTCTGTCAAAAACATTATGAATGAGGCTTACTGTCGGGATATTTCCGTTAAGACACGGAGTGCCCTGGAAGTAAAACGGCGCAGCGGGGATTTTGTAGGTGCTTTTACCATCTATGGTTATGTGAAAGTCGGCGATAAACACAAGAGCCTGGAAGTAGACGAATATGCTGCCAATGTTGTGCGGGATATTTTCAGAAAACGGCTGGAAGGATTCAGCGCTTCCCATATAGCGGATGAACTGAACCGATTAGGAATTCTTTCACCGTTGGCGTATAAGCGCAATCACGGAATGCCTCATGCAAAAGGTGGCTATACAGACCGAAAGGATTGCAAATGGTCTGCAACTACAATCATCCGCATTTTACAGGATGAAACTTACACCGGAACACTGGTCCAGGGCAAGCAGACAACGCCCCATTTCAAATTAAAAGAGCGTGAGGACAAACCTTCTTCGGAATGGATTCGTGTGGAGGGAACCCATGAGGCAATCATACAAAAGCACGATTTTGATCTGGTGCAAAGGCTCCGCAGGATTGACACAAGGACTTCTCCTAAATCGGATAAGGTTTACCTGTTTTCCGGCATTTTGATCTGCGGCTGCTGTGGCTGCCGTATGACCCGCAAGACGAACCGCTATAAAGATAAAGAGTATCACTATTATTACTGCCCGACCGGTAAAAAGAATGGCTGCACATCGTCGGTCATGCTGAAAGAGTCGGATCTGATTGAATGTGTACAGGACAGTTTGAAAGGACATATTGAAAATGTTGCTTCTCTGGATGCCCTGCTGTCCAGTATCAGTCAAGAACGGATTAACCGGGAATTGGCGCAGGAATATGCCGCACAGATCAGAGTAAATGAAAAGCGTGTGGCACAGACCGAGGGCTTTAAGGCAAAACTCTATGAAAATCTGGTGAGTGGAATTCTGACAAAGGAAGAATTTCTCTCTTACAAGCGAAAATACAATGCAGATATTGAACTGTTCCAAAAAGCAATCGCTGAATGGAACGAAAAACTTACAGATGTATTAGAAAACCGAAGCGAACGAAACCGTTGGATCAACCATTTTATGAAATTTTCTACTATGGAGGGTATTGACCGTCGGGCAGTCATGCAGCTTATCCGAAGCATACGGGTAATGGGTAAAGATGAACTGCATATTGAATTTAATTACCAGGATGAGTATCAGAAAGCAATCTCTTTGGCGGAACAGATTGCTACAAAAAACGAAGAAAGGATGGTGGGCTAAATGGCAAGAAAAAGCAGAAAACAGACGGCAGCTCCCATGCCGGCACCATCTTTGTATGTACATGTGGCTCTGTATATCCGTCTTTCTGTGGAGGATAACAAAAAGCGGGGCTGCTCAGTAGAAAACCAAAAGTTGGTACTGAATGACTTTCTTTCAGATAAACCGGACTTCGTTGTGTATGATACTTATATCGACAACGGAGCAACAGGGACAAATTTTCACCGCCCTGGATTTCAGCAAATGCTATCTGATATTGAAGCAGGCCACATTAACTGTGTGATTGTTAAGGATCTTTCCCGATTAGGGCGAAATTCTATTGACACAGGTTATTATATCGAACAATATTTTCATGCGCATAATGTTCGGTTCATTGCTGTTACGGATCAGTTTGACACAGCGGATTCCGGAAATCTTCATGGCGGTATCATGCTGCCTTTGAAAAATATGATCAATGAAGCCTATGCTCTGGACATTGGGCGAAAAATCAAAGCACAGGCGCGGCAGGCTATGAAAGATGGCGACTATATTGGTGCACGGGCACCTTACGGTTACAGGAAAGACCCGGATGATTGCCATAAACTTCTGATTGATGAAAATACTGCCCCTGTAGTAAAACAGATTTTTGAATGGGCACATGAACATGTGGCACTGAACCGGATTGTCCGCAACCTAAATGAGATGGGGATTCCGGCACCGAGCCATTATAAAAAGACCACTGGCGAGATTACCAGTCCGGGACTGATCGGAAGCGGCAAATGGCAGACCCGTACAGTGATGAAAATCTTAGAAAGCGAAGTTTATACAGGCGATCTGGTGCAAGGGAAAACAAAGATTGTAGATCATCAGCAGGTCAAGGCTGGAGAAGATAATCTGATTATTGTAAAATGCACCCATGAACCGATCATCAGCCATGAGTTGTTTCATGCAGTTCAGGAATACAGAAAACAGATCTGTGAAGAAAGCAAAGCAACTCCAAAACGTCCCTACACACCAAACATTTTCAAAGGTAAAGTGTTCTGTACTGATTGTGGCAGAAGCCTTCACAGGCAACGCGCCGAGCGCCGGAAAGGACCCGACACTTACTGGTTCCACTGCCTTACAAACAGCCGGGTAGAAAAAGATAGCTGCAAAGGTGCGATGATACAGGAGAAAGAACTGATTTCTACTGTTACGGATATTCTTGAAAAAGAGCTGACAGTTGCGCTGGGAATGTCGCTGCCACTCTTTCAGTTGGAGGCAAGACAAAAACAGGAAAAAGATAAGCTGAAAATTCAGATGTCGGCCAAACGACAGGAAATTGAAAAAACACGCCGGCTGATCCGTGGCCTATATGAAAATTTTGTACAGGGTATTTTGACAAATGACGAATACTTTGAATTGAAAGCGGATTATGAACATGCTATCAATGCTCTGTCTGGTGAGATTGAAGTATTTGAAAAATCTATGGACTCCCTGGACAACCAGCTTGCCAGATACCGTGCAATGGAAAAGGATGCAAAAACACTGGCACAGGATCATGTACTGACTGCAGAACTGATTGAACGGCTCATTGAACGAATTGAGATCGACCACGAGCGGAATATTCATGTAACCTTCCGTTTCAAAAATGAATTTCAGGGAAAGGCGGTGGAACCGTGCGCAACTATGTGATTGCCCTTTATATCCGTCTTTCTGTGGAAGATTTCAAAACCGAAAGTTTGAGTATACCAAATCAAAAACTGATTCTTCGTGAAAAAGCTATGTCTCTGCCGGAATGGGATAACAGTGAGATTTTGGAATTTATTGACAATGGTCATACAGGGACAAACTTTGAGCGTCCGGCGGTGCAGGAACTTTTAACAATGGTTCAGGCTGGAAAGATCAACTGTATTATTGTAAAAGACCTTTCCCGATTTGGACGTAACAGCATTGAAACCGGCTATTTTATTGAGCGGGTATTTCCTCTTTACCACACCCGTTTTATTTCCGTCAGTGATGATTTTGACACGGCTAATTTCAAAGGTGATACCGGAGGGATTGATATTGCTTTCAAGTATCTTATTAGCGAGTGTTATAGCCGGGATATGTCCATGAAAACCAAAAGTGCAAAATACGCAAAGATGCGTCGTGGAGAATATCAGAGTGTCATCTGTCCTTACGGCTATCGCAAGAGTGCAGACGGACGTATGGAACCGGACGAGGATGTTGCCCCGAATGTGCAGATGATATTTCAATGGGCGTCTGAAGGCAACACCGCAGCCGAGATCACAAGAAGATTGTATGCTATGAATATCCCCACCCCTGGGGAATATCGCAAACTTAAAGGCAAGGACTATTACAATGTTTCCCGAACAAACGGCGTTTGGAGTACATCAACGGTCCTGCGTATTTTAGAAGATCAAAGATATATCGGTACCTATGTAATTGGCAAGAGAAAGGTAAAAGAGATTGGCAGCCGACATACACAGTTAAAGGATGAAAGTGAGTGGTTCAAAATACCGAACCATCATCCGGCTATTGTAAGTGTGGATCTATTTGAGAAAGCCAATGCTTCTATTAAGCGTTTCTCTCTGTTAAATAAAAAGCCGCGTGATTATCTGCTCCGTGGTAAGGTATTCTGTGGATGCTGCGATCATGCAATGTCTCTACGAAATGGTGCGTGGTTTTATTGCCGTCATTCCGAGGTGGCTGAAACGCTTCCTTGTCATGGTGTGCGCATAAAGATGGCAGATCTGGAGCAGGTTGTATTTGAAACAATTCGGGCTCAAATGTGTCCGGCATTGGGAATTGATAGCAATAAGGATAAATTGGATTTGCAGACAGTCCAGCAGGCCGAACATGAAGAAAAACTCCGTTCTATTCAAGACAGCAAGCGGCATCTTTATGAGCAGTATGCACTCGGAGAGATTGATTTGGAAACCTATCGAACACGAAAAGCGGTTTATGACACGGAACTGGTACAAGCCAAAAATGTTCATGCTGTCATCACTGCACAGACAAAGCAGATAAAAAGTGATTATGAGATTAAGCTGAAACAACAGGAAATTGTGCAGGAAGTCGGAAACGCCAACATTCTGACAAAAGCTCTGATTGACCGGCTTATCAACAAAGTTTACGTCTTTCCAGGAGATCGGATTGAGATTGAATATGCAACACAGGATTTCTTAGAAACTAAGGAATCCGAAAAGGAGGTATAACCGTGAACACCCATTTGAAACAGCTATGGGCAGCTATGAAGCTGCCCAAAAACTTCAAAAAAAGTTATAAATTTTTTTGTCTTGGGCTTGACATACGGGTGGCAGAGCTCATGGACCAGATCTCGATGGTTTTCCAGCGCGTCTATCTTTTTCAGGACACGATCTATAACAACATCGCCATGGGCAGGCCAGACGCATCGGAAGAAGAGGTGTTCCAGGCTGCGAAAAAGGCGCGCTGCTACGATTTTGTGACGGCTTTGCCCGATGGATTTCAAACCATCGTTGGCGAAGGCGGTGCGACGCTTTCTGGCGGCGAGCGCCAGCGCATCGCCATCGCGCGCTGCATCTTAAAAGATGCGCCGATCGTTATCCTTGACGAAGCCACAGCCAGCGTCGATGTCGACAACGAGCGTTACATTCAGGAAGCCATTTCTGAGCTCGTGCGCGGCAAAACACTGCTTGTGATCGCGCATCGGCTGCATACGATTCGTGATGCCGATCAGATCCTCGTCGTCGCTGGCGGGCGCATCGCGCAGCGCGGCGATCACGCGTCGCTTTCCGATCAGCCTGGTATTTATCACGATTTTCTACAGAGAAAAAGAAGGCAGGTGTCTTATGATAGAACATGAGTCAATCGGCACCAGTGCAGAAAACTATTTAAAAGCCATCCTGCGGTTGGAGCACCAACTGGGTGATGTACGCTCCATCGACGTGGCGCACTGGATGGACGTGAGTAAACCCAGTGTTTGTCATGCGATGAAGAAGCTTGTCGTCGGCGGCTATCTGAAAATGGATGGGGATCACAGCCTACATCTTACAGAGAAGGGCCGCGCTGTCGCTGAAGCCATCGACGAGCGCCACCAGTTTTTTCGTGAGCGGCTTATTGAATGTGGCGTCGATCCGATTGTGGCAGACGAAGACGCGTGCCGCCTGGAGCATGCGCTTTGTGAAGAAAGCTTTGCCAAGCTGAAGCAGGCGTTGATGTGACGGCATAGAAAATAGCTGGGCTCCCGAAGAAATGGAAATCATCAAGTGATTCCATTCTCCGGGGGCCCAGCTATTTTATCTCAGATGAAAGCGGCAGCGGAGCTCGCGCAGGCAGTCTTTGCGCAGAAAGAGGACAAAGAGCAGCACGAGCAGCAGGGAGAGTACTGCCATGAGAAGGAAGGTTGCTCGAATGGCGCCACTTGTGGTAGCAATGCCGGTGAAAGCGCGGGTTATGGCGACGACGAGCAGCCAAAAAAACGGAAAAAGATTGCGGCGCTGTTTGCGAAAATCGCTGAAGAAGAGTGTCGCTGAAAGGATGATGCCGAAGCAGAGCAGGATAGAAGTGGCGACGCCGGCCCAGCCAGGGTAGAGCAGGTCGATGAGGATGAGCAAAATGCTCAACAGGATGACGGCCTTGATGGTTTGGCTGATGCGGTTGTACTCCAGCAGATCTGGCGAGACGACCATGGTGTGGAATGTGAAGACGCCGAGCACGACGATGAGGCACCAGGGCGGCCCGCCGCTGGCGAGATTGACAAGAATGCTGAGCAGGATGGCGGTGAACAGCACCTGATCGAGCACGTACGCCAGCTGTTGACGGCGGCGCTGTTTTTTCGTAATCAGGGGATAGAGAGGATTATTCTCCATAAAGCGGGCTCCCTTCCAGAGTGAGGGGGATGGCGTCGGCGCGCAGAAGGGCGGCGAGCTGATCCTCAAAGGTGGTATCGGTGGTCGATTTGGTGATGGTGAGGGTGGCGGTACCGCCGTAGGTCACGAGCATACAACGCGCACGCTGCAAAATAGAGGGGCCGATGACGGCGTCGATGTGCTGTACATGGCGCGCCAGATCTGGCGGCAGCTGGATGACGCCGAGGTTGGAGAGGATGCCGCTGTAGAGTCGGTCGCTGAGAAAGCCGTAGCTGTGCTGAAAGACGGGCTTTTTGATGACAAGAGGGATCGGCGCGACGAGTTCGATGATGCCGGTGGTGGCAGCGACGGCGTCAGCCATGGCGGTTTTGCTGGTTTTCTGTCGCAGCTGGGCGTCGATCACTGGGCAGAGCGCCGCTGGGGTATCGATGGCTTCCAGCGGCAGACCGATGCCGCAAGGCAGCACAAAATTGCGCAGCGTTGGGGACGGATAATATTTGCGCAGATCGACCGGTACCTGGAAATTGAGATAGCCTTGCGCGTCACTCGCCGTTGCTTTGCCGGCAATGAAAAAGAGAGCGAGCAGGTAGGCAGTGACAGTAGCACCATAGCGGCTGGCGGTGGCTTTCAGCGCAGCGGCGTCCATCTGTAGATGGAGGATGCGGCAGGGTTTGGTGCGCGTGAGCGCGCCGCCAAGCTGCAGTGCTGGCTTGGGCGTGCCGGGAAGGCCGAACCGTTTCCCAGGTATGCGCACAAAGGCGTTTTCCAATTCGTCTGCCGGCGCCGGTTCCTGAATATCGGGAATGCGTGGGTCCGGTGCGATGGTTTCACCGCAGAGCCGCAGGTATTCGCAGACGAGGGCGGTGAGAAAGCGCATACCGCCGAGGGCGTCGCAGAGGACATGGAAAAATTCCACGCTGATACGCCGCTCATAATAGAGCACACGGAAAGAAGGCGCGTCGCTGTGGGCGATCTTTATTGGTTGGCAGGGAATGGTGCGTTCCGGTTCGATGCCGTAGCGCCGGGTGGTTGCGTCGAGATAATGCCAGAAGACGCCTTTTTTCAGTGTGGCGGTGTAGGCGGGGAAACGCTGCACGGTGAAATTCAGCGCCATCTGCAGCAGCTCCGGCACAATGGAAGTGTGCAGCGTGGCGGAAAGCCGAAAGACAGACATGCGTCCGCGTTTCATCGAGAGGGGATAGAGCTTAGCGGCGTCGTCCAGCGGCAGCCAGCGACGCGATGGTTTTTCGTAGAAATGACCCAGCCGACAGGGGTCGAGCAGCGCCAGCGTTTGCGCAAGCGGGCGGCCATGGCGGATGTAGAAATCCAACGCCTGTTCAAAATCCCGCCAAATCCGGCGTTTGTCGCTGTGTCTGAGCCGACAGCGTTTGTCGAAAACGGCATAAAAATTTCGGAGCTGTTGTGCCTGTGTCGCGTTTGGCTGGCAGCGGATGAGCTCTGTGAAAAAAGCACTGCAAATTGTGTGCATCGGTCGTCCCCCTCTATGCGATCCGTCTTGATGTGTCCATAGTACCACGGCAAAAACGTCAGGGTCAAGCGCGTGGCGCACAGCGCGGACGGGTGCCGCAGATTTTTCTTGAGATTAATGCGATTCCTGTAGCGTGCGCATTCATCCATTGTCACAAACTATGTATATTATTCGACCATTGCCTTTACAAATATTAGAATAATGTGTAGAATAATAGCAATGTAACCCGCTTGGGCTACGCTGTGCCAGAGTGTTGCTCTGGCCACAGATGATGGAAACTGACAAGGGTGTCAGGACGGCGACGTGATCGATGATGATCCGGCGTTGTTCCTGACGCCCTTTTTTAGTGCTGCAGAAGATGAAGAGAGGATGAGTGTGATGAAGCGAGAGCAGAAGGGACTGTACCGGTCCGAATTTGAACATGATGCCCGTCTGGGCACGATTTTTGAACATGATGCCTGCGGTATTGGTGCGGTGGTTAACAGTTGCGGCAAACGGAGCCACGAGACAGTGGCGAATGCGCTGCGTATTGTGGAAAATCTGGCGCACCGTGCCGGAAAGGATGCGGACGGAACGACGGGCGATGGCGTGGGAATTTTGCTGCAGATCTGTCACCGTTTTTTCTGCAGGGTGTGCAGGCCGCTGGGCATTTCCCTGGGGGAGGCCGGCAGTTATGGGGTGGCAATGCTCTTTCTGCCGCAGGACGCGCTGAAATGTAAGCAGGCGCAGAAGCTTTTTGAGGTGATAGTGGCGCGGGAGGGCATGCGCTTTCTGGGCTGGCGCGTAGTGCCGGTAGCGCCGGAGGTGTTGAGCGCGCGGGCGCGGGACTGTATGCCGCAGATTCTGCAGGCGTTTGTGGAGAAGCCGGAAGGCGTGCAGCCGGGGCTGGACTTTGAACGCAGGCTCTATGTGGCGCGGCGCATCTTCGAAGAGAGCAGCGATGGATCGTATGTGGTGTCGATGTCCAGCCGTACGATCGTTTATAAGGGCATGTTTCTTGTGGGGCAGTTGCGGGCGTTCTTCGACGATTTGCGTGATGCCTGCTATGAGTCGGCGATTGCGCTGGTGCATTCCCGTTTCAGCACGAATACCAATCCCAGTTGGGCGCGTGCCCATCCGAACCGCCTGATGGTGCACAATGGCGAGATCAACACGATCCGAGGCAATGCAGACAAGATGCTGGCGCGCGAGGAAACAATGGCGTCACCGTTTTTTGCTGGAGAACTGCACCGCATCCTGCCGGTGGTGGATGCGGGCGGATCCGATTCGGCGATGTTGGACAATACGCTGGAGTTTCTGATGATGAGCGGGATGCCGCTGCCTCTGGCGGTGATGATCACAATTCCTGAGCCCTGGGCGAACAATCCTGCGCTGGGGCAGGAGGTGCGCGATTTCTACCAGTACTACGCGACGATGATGGAGCCATGGGATGGACCGGCGTCGATTGTCTTTTCAGATGGGGAGTTGGTGGGCGCTGTGCTCGATCGCAACGGGCTGCGGCCATCGCGCTACTACGTGTTGAAAAACGGCGATGTGGTGTTGGCGTCAGAGGTGGGTGTGCTGCAGATACCGGAGACGGAGATTATGCGCAAAGCACGCATCCATCCGGGAAAGATGCTTTTGATTGATACGGTGCGTGGCGAGATTCTGGACGATGCGCAGGTGAAGGCACGCTATATGGGAAATGTCTTTGCAGAAGATGGCGAAGGCGCCCTGGGAGAGATGACGGCGTTGCCTTACGGTGAATGGTTGGATGCGAATTTGCTGCATCTCTCGTCGTTGAAGATTCCGAATCGGCGCGTGCCAGGATTTTCGGCAGAAGCGCTGGCCCTGCAGCAGAAGGCGTTTGCCTATACAGATGAAGAAGTCCACGAGGCCATCGTACAGATGGCACTGACAGGGGAGGATCCCACGGCGTCTATGGGCGATGACACACCGCTGGCTGTGCTTTCGACGAAACATCCGCCTTTTTTCAACTATTTCCGCCAGCGTTTTGCGCAGGTGACAAACCCGCCTTTTGATGCGATTCGTGAAGAAATTGTCACAAGCACGTCTGTCTATGTGGGGCGGCGCGGCAACATCCTGGCGCAACGGCCGGAAAACTGTCAGGTGCTGAAGGTGGAGAATCCGATTCTGACGAATACGGACATGCTCAAAATTAAACATATGCAGGTGCCAGGATTCAAGGTCGCCGTGGTGTCGATCCTCTATTACCGCAGCGCCAATCTGGCTCGTGCCATTCGGCGGCTCTATGTAGAGGTGGACCGTGCCTATGCCGAGGGTGCGAATATCCTCGTGCTCTCGGATCGCGGTGTGGATGAAATCCATGTAGCGATGCCGTCGCTCCTGGCGGTGGCGGCGGTGCATCAGCATCTCGTTGAAACCGGGAAGCAGACACAGATTTCTCTCATTCTCGAAAGTGGTGAACCGCGGCTTGTGCACCATTTCGCGACGCTTCTCGGGTATGGCGCTGTGGCAGTGAATCCCTATCTGGCCCTTGAGAGCATCCACGCGTTGATTGCTGAAGGTGCTCTCGAGAAGGACTACTATGCCGCCGAGCAGGACTATACCGCCGCCATCCTGCATGGCATCGTCAAAATTGCAGCGAAAATGGGAATTACGACGCTGCAGTCGTACCAGGGCGCGAAATTATTCGAAGCTCTGGGCATTTCCCAGCGCGTCATTGATGACTATTTTGCCGGCACTGTCAGCCGCATCGGCGGCATTACCCTGGAGGACATTGCCAACGCCTGCGAAGCACGTCATGCCTGCGCCTTCGATCCACTGGGGCGAACGGTTGATCCAGCACTTGAGCGTATGGGCTGGCATAAACGTCAGCGTGGCGGCGAGGAACATCGTTTCGATCCAGAGACGATTCGCCTGCTGCAGAAAGCCACGCGCGAGGGGGATTATGACATTTTCAAACAGTACAGCGCCCGCGCCGATGACACTCGCAGCGGTTATCTGCGCAGCCTGCTCGATTTCGATGAGAGCGCCGCGACCGTGCCTCTGGAGGAAGTCGAACCGGTAGACAACATTGTGCGGCGGTTTAAGACAGGCGCCATGTCCTATGGTTCGATTTCTCAGGAAGCACACGAAGCCCTCGCCATTGCCATGAACCGGCTGCATGGCCTCTCCAACTCAGGCGAAGGCGGTGAAAGCGAGGAGCGTCTCGATGATCCCGAGCGGTGCTCCGCGATCAAACAGGTGGCTTCGGCACGTTTCGGCGTCACCAGCCGTTATTTGGTCAGCGCCCGTGAGCTTCAGATCAAAATGGCGCAAGGGGCCAAACCCGGCGAAGGCGGCCATCTGCCGGCACGCAAAGTGTATCCGTGGATTGCCCGCACGCGCCATGCCACACCAGGTGTGACGCTGATCTCGCCGCCGCCGCACCACGATATTTATTCCATTGAGGATCTGGCCGAACTCATTTACGACCTCAAAAACGCCAACAAGTACGCCCGTATCTCCGTGAAACTTGTCGCCGAAGCAGGTGTTGGCACTGTTGCCTGCGGCGTGGCCAAAGCCGGAGCAGAGGTCATCCTGATCAGTGGTTACGATGGTGGCACCGGAGCAGCGCCGGAGAACGCCATTCACCATGCCGGACTGCCATGGGAGCTCGGATTGGCAGAGACCCACCAGACGCTTCTGCAAAACGGTCTGCGTGCGCGCGTACGGCTGGAAACCGATGGCAAGCTCATGACAGGGCGCGACGTCGCCATTGCAGCGCTCCTTGGTGCGGAAGAATTTGGCTTTGCCACCGCACCGCTGGTGACGCTGGGATGTGTGATGATGCGCGTGTGTCATCTCGACACTTGTCCCGTTGGCGTAGCCACACAGAATCCTGAGCTGCGCAAACGGTTTCGCGGCAAGCCGGAGTATGTGGAGCACTTCATGCGTTTTGTTGCCGAAGAATTGCGCGAAATCATGGCCCGGCTCGGCTTCCGCAGCGTGGATGAGATGGTCGGCCGCAGCGACCGACTGCGCCTGAAACCACAAGCAGCCGATACTGCTGCCGCACGGGTGGATCTCAGCCCGCTTCTGGCTGCCGGTGGCAATGTCATCTTTGATCCGGCCAAAGCCTACAACTTCCACCTCGAGCAGACACTTGACGCGCGCGTGCTCCTGAAACGTTTCAAAACAGCCATCATCAGCGGCCGTAAAGCCGAGTGCAGCGTCCGCGTGGGCAATCGCGATCGTGCTTTTGGCACCCTTCTCGGCGCTGCCATCACCCGCGCCCACAGCCAGGGACTTTCGGAAGATACCATCACTGTACATTGCACAGGTAGCGGTGGCCAGAGTTTCGGCGCCTTTATTCCAGCCGGTCTGACACTGGTGCTCAGCGGTGACAGCAACGACTATTTCGGCAAAGGCCTCTCTGGCGGCAAACTCATCCTGCGGCCGCCGGCCGATGCTGGTTATGCTGCCGAAGACAACATCATCTGCGGCAACGTCGCCCTCTATGGCGCGACTGGCGGTAAAGTGTTCATCTGTGGCCAGGCAGGAGAGCGTTTCGCTGTGCGCAACTCTGGTGCCTGGGCAGTGGTGGAAGGTGTCGGCGAGCACGGCTGTGAGTATATGACCGGGGGGCGTGTTGTTGTCCTTGGGGAGACTGGGAAAAACTTTGCAGCTGGCATGAGTGGTGGCGTGGCCTACGTCCTCGACAGCCAGAGCCGTCTCTATCGTCATCTTAACAAAGAGATGGTTCTCATTGAAAAACCGGAAAGCACATTTGACATCGCCGAGCTGCGCGGCCTGATCGAAGAACATGCTGCTGCCACAGGGTCGGCCCTGGCGCAGCGCATTTTGGAAGATTTCGATGCCTGGCTGCCGCGGTTCAAGAAAATCATCCCGAAAGATTACAAGCGCATGACTGCCCTCGCCGAGCGTCTGGAAGACAGGGGTATGAGCAGTCAGCAGGCGCAGATTGAAGCCTTCTACGAAAGCTTTCGGCAGGACTGTGAATGAGCGGAGCACAGTGGGAGCATGAGAGGAGTTTGCGAAAAATCGAAATTAATAGTTGACAGAGGGTTGCACCCATGCTATAGTAAGCGCAATCACATAACACCAAACCGTTGAAGCGGAGATAACGGCGATCATGCCTGTACAGAGAACCCGTGTTGCTGAGAGTCGGGGGAGAAACAAGTCGTCAAATGGACCGCTGAGGGTGCAGTCAAATGCGCGGGAGCATTCGCGCAGAGTATTCTGCAACGTGTAGGCATACGTCAGTTGCCGGAGATATGATGGTATCTCGCTAAGGGCGCGCACAAGTGGCGCGAATTCAAGGTGGCACCGCGGATAAAGACTATTCGTCCTTGACAGATGTTGTTTTCTGTCGAGGGCTTTTTTATTGGCCGTTGGCAGATGTGCAGAAGAACCACAAAGGAGAGATTACAATGACCAACCCAAACGGACGCTTTGGCATCCACGGCGGCCAGTATGTACCAGAGGCGCTGATGGGCGCGCTCGAAGAAGTTTCGGCTGCTTACGACCATTACAAAAACGATCCAGAATTCAAGGCAGAGCTGGCTGCGCTGTTCAATGATTACGCCGGCCGACCATCGCGGCTGTATTTCGCAGAAAAAATGACGCGCGATCTCGGCGGCGCGAAAATCTATCTCAAGCGCGAGGATCTCAATCATACTGGCGCGCACAAGATCAACAACGTGCTCGGACAGGCGTTGCTCGCGAAAAAGATGGGCAAAACGCGGCTCATCGCCGAAACCGGCGCTGGTCAGCACGGCGTGGCGACGGCGACCGCTGCAGCGCTCATGGGTATGGATTGCGTCGTCTACATGGGGAAGGAAGACACTGAGCGCCAGGCTCTGAACGTTTATCGCATGCGCCTTTTGGGCGCAGAAGTTGTGGCTGTTGAAAGCGGCACAGCGACGCTCAAGGACGCCGTCAACGAAGCGATGCGCGCATGGGGCGAAGATCTGGAAGCGAGCCATTATTGTCTCGGCTCCGCCGTCGGTCCGCATCCGTTCCCAGTAATGGTGCGCGATTTTCAGGCTGTGATCTCTGAGGAGATTCGCGCGCAGATCCTCGAGAAAGAGGGCCGTTTGCCGGATGCTGTGCTGGCCTGCGTGGGCGGTGGCTCCAATGCCATCGGCACATTCTATCATTTCATCGGCGACGAGGGCGTGCGCCTGATCGGCTGTGAAGCGGCTGGTCGCGGCATTGACACCTCCGAGACAGCAGCCAGTGTCAACACCGGACGCGTCGGCATTTTCCACGGCATGAAATCCTATTTCTGCCAGAACGACGACGGCCAGATCGCGCCAGTTTATTCGATCTCCGCCGGTCTCGATTATCCAGGCGTTGGGCCGGAGCACGCTGCGCTCTACGACAGCGGCCGCGCTGAGTATGTGCCAGTCACCGACGACGAAGCCGTCGACGCTTTTGAATATTTGGCGCGCATGGAAGGCATCATCCCAGCCATCGAATCGGCACACGCCGTTGCCCATGCGCGCAAGCTGGCGCCGACGATGTCTCCGGAGCAGATCATCATTATCACCGTTTCCGGTCGCGGCGACAAAGATTGCGCGGCCATCGCACGATACAGAGGAGAGGATATCCATGAATAAGCTTGAACATGCATTTGCAGACGGCAAAGCCCTGCTGCCATTTATCACCTGTGGCGATCCCGATCTGGAGACCACAGCCGCCATCGTGCGCGCAATGAGCGCAGCCGGTGCTGACGCCGTGATCCTGGGCATTCCATTCTCCGATCCGACTGCCGAAGGTCCGCTCGTGCAGGAAGCAAACCTGCGCGCCTTCGCAGCCGGCGTATCGACCGACGGCGTTTTTGATCTCGTGCGGGAGCTGCGCAGCGATGTGAGCGTGCCGTTCGTTTTCATGACCTACGCCAACGTGATCTTCTCTTATAAAGGAAAGGATGGGATCGGCGCAGAAGCCTTCATCCGCACCTGCAGCGCGATCGGCGTCGACGGGCTCATCGTTTGCGATCTGCCTTACGAGGAAAAGGAAGAATTCCTGCCGCTCTGCCGCGAAAACGGCGTCGCGCTGATATCGCAGATCGCGCCCGCCTCCGACGAACGCATCGCTAAGATCGCCAGCGACGCCGAAGGATTCCTCTACGTCATCCCCGGCGATGATCCGGCAGCGCTCATCGCGACAGCGCGCGCACACACCAAGCTGCCGTGTGTCCTCGCCCTCGCAGCGCCAGAGAGCGATGACCTCCGCCAGGCAGCAGCGCTGGCCGACGGCGTTCTCGTCGAGACCGCATTCGTTCGCAGCATCGCCGCGCACAGCAAAGACGCCACACCATACACCGCCAGCCTCGTGCGCGAGATGAAGACAGCGCTGGAAGGATGATCACAAATAGAAGACAACGCCTGTGCCATTGATCGGCACAGGCGTTGTTGCTTTACGAACGGATAAAGCGCGGAGGCTCGTAGTAATCGCGGGCTGGTTTTTTTTCGCAAAGGATATCGGCGAGGGTTTGGCGGTGGATATCGGCCAGGAGCAGCGCGCGATCTTCCGGTACGAGCTGATACTGGTCGCGACCGACGTTGACGATCAGTGGAACGCCGTTGGTACGATTTTTGAGCAGTGCGCGGCCGCGCGGTGAGGCGCCGAGCAGTCGCACGAAGGGCGGCGATGCTGGCGCAGGCGGTAGCGGCGAGAGCAGCGCGAGG
>OLPU01001075.1_pt1 | contig 21649 bp, 19 predicted proteins | sample 1673111 | NCBI WGS metagenome assembly OLPU01 (sample SAMEA3136755, study PRJEB25190) | human gut metagenome | reverse complement strand
CAGCAATAAGAAAAGAAATTGCTGCTAGAAACCAAATGGAATTAGCTCAAACTATTCAAAATGGTGGAGTAGTAGTTATAAATATTGATGGAAATGAAATTGAATTAAATAAGGAAAACTTATTAGTTACTATGCAAGGGCTAGAGGGTTATGCATTTGCTGGTGAAGGTTCAATTGGGGTTGTTTTAGATACAAATATTACAGATGAACTTAGAGAAGAAGGTCATGTAAGAGAAATGATCTCTAAGATTCAAAATATGAGAAAAGATAAAGGGTTTGAGGTTGCAGATAAAATTAAGTTATATGTTGCAGATAATGATATGTTATTAGATATTGTTAAAAAATATGCAGAAGTAATAAAGAAAGAAACCTTAACTCAAGAAATAGTTTACAATGAAGAAGTTGATTATTCAGATACAGTTATCAATGGCGAAAATTTAAAGATGAATGTAGAAGTTATAAAATAATTAATTGATTTGTTATAAAGGGTAGGGATTAAGTAATAATTCCTACCCTTTTTTCAAATAATAGTATTATAGGCAAATTGTTTAAATAATGAGTGTAAAAAATGGTTAAATTCATTGTATTAAATAGGAAAAAAAGGTATAATTAATAATTAAAATAGAAAATGGAGTGATGTTGGATATGGCTACTTCTATAAAAGATGTTGCTAGAGAAGCTGGCGTTTCAATAGCTACGGTATCTAGAGTATTAAATGATATAGATGTTGTTAATGAAGATACTAAAAAAAAGGTATTAGATGCTATTAAAAAGCTAGGATATAGACCAAACATTGTAGCGAGAAGTTTGAAAACGCAAAGAACAAAAACTGTTGGAATATTAGTTCCTGATATTTCAAGTGGATTCTATCCAGAGATAGTTAGAGGGGCAGAGGATGTTGCAAATATTTATGATTATAACGTAATACTATGTAATTCTGACTTTGACTATGATAAGGAAAAAGATTACTTAAGAGTACTTAAGGAAAAGATGGTTGATGGTGTTATCTATATGAGCTCTTGCTTAGAAGAAGAAACTTTAGATATAATAAATGAATTAGATTTAAAGACTGTTCTTGCAGAGTCTAAGGATAAAGAAGGTAGATTACCAAGTGTAATTATTGATAACATACAAGCATCATATGAAGCAACAAAGAGCTTACTTGATAAAGGATTAAAGAATATTGCTTTTGTTGGCGTTAGTAAAGGTGCAGCTAATGCTTGGGGAGAAAGACATAAGGGTTACGAAAAGGCATTACAAGAAAGTGGTCTTGCCATTGATGAAGATTTAGAATTCTTTAAAGATTTAAAAGTTAGTAGTGGATATAAAGCAGTTGAAAGCTTTTTGGCTACTGGCAAAAAATTTGATGGAGTAGTATGCTCATCTGATGAAATTGCAATGGGTGTAATTAATGCATTAAGAGAAAATGGAATAAAGATACCTGAAGATGTAAGTGTAATAGGATTTAATGATAATGCTGTTGCGTCTTACTTCTATCCTAAAATAACTACAGTTAAGCAACCAAGTTATGATATGGGATCAGTTGCAATGAGAATGCTTATTAAAATATTAAATAATAAACCTTTAGATCAAGATCAATATGTATTAGATTATAAATTAATACAAAGAGAAAGTTCTAAATAATTTTATAACTATCTTTAATTTAATCAAAATTAAAGATAGTTAATTTTTTTACAAAAATATATTGAAATAGTAGGAAAAAAATGATATAATTGAATTAATTTGATAACGTTTACTAAGGGCGGTTATTTCTAAATTGGGTACACAATCAATTAGGTATAGGTAAATATTAATGGGAGTTTGAGAATTAGGGTATAGATAGTTATCAAATCATAAGATAAAATAATTGCTATTTTAGTAGATAGAAAAAGAGGATAGATAAACTATCCTCTTTTTCTATCTACTAAAGTATTCCTTCAGTTTTTAATAAGTTTTCTAATTTTTGAACTTTTTCTGTTAAAGTCATAAATTTTTCTTTTATTATATTATTTTTCTCATTTCCTTCATTAATACAGTTTTCCATTTCTTCTACAGTTTTTAATGCATCATCAATATCTTTTTGAGCTAATTTTAAATTTGATTCTTTCATAGACGTATCTCCTTTGTTAGATAAATAAAAAATATAGAAAACACCTTCTTGTAAACACTAAGGTATATTATCGGTGTAAATAAACCTGCTAAATTAAAATTTATAGTTTCACTAAAACTTATGTTTATATCTTTATCCTATCACTAATAAATAGGTGTTGCAAGGCATATATTGTAAAGAAAAAATAAATGGGGGGAATAGAAAATGATTAACTATATATGGTTTGTAATGATTTTTCTAGGATTAGTGGTTGGAATATTTACTGGAAATGGTGAAGGCATTTCTAATGCAATAATAGGCTCTATTGATAGTACAGTTACTTTTATTATAGGACTTGTTGGATTAATGTGTTTTTGGTGTGGTGTTATGAAGGTTGGACAAAATAGTGGATTTACGGAAAAGCTAGCTAAACTCATGAAGCCTATATTAAAACTTATATTTAAAGATGCAGCTAAGGATGAAAAGGCTTTAGGGGCTATAGTTATGAACATAACAGCAAATATGATGGGCCTTGGAAATGCAGCAACGCCTTTTGGAATTAAAGCTATGGAAGAAATGGATAGATTAAATACTGAAAAGGGTACAGCCAGTAATGATATGGCTTTATTTCTAGTATTAAATGCAGCTTGTATTCAGTTAGTTCCATCTACAGTGTTATCTATAAGAGCAGCAGCAGGTTCCTCAAATCCAGGAGTAATAATACTTCCAGCAATAATATCAACTGGTGTAGCAGCTATTGTTGGTGTTATTTGCTGCAAAATTTTGCAAAAATATTTTTAGGATTATGGGGGTATTGAGATGTTTAGCTATATAACTAAAAGTATTATTCCTATAATAGTTTTAATTATTATAACTTATGGAATGATAAAAGGTAGGAAGGTATATGATTGGTTTATTGAAGGAGCAAAAGAAGGATTGAATGTATGTTTAAATATTTTTCCGTATCTTTTAGCTATGATAATAGCTGTGCAAATATTTAGAGAAGCTAATCTTTTAGATATGCTAAATAATGCAATTGCACCACTTTGTAAACTAATAGATTTGCCTAAGGAAATTGTTCCATTGGTCTTAATTAAGCCGCTCTCTGGTAGTGGTGCAATGGGAGTTTTCACTGATATTTTAAAAAATTATGGTGCTGATACTTCAATAGGATTAGTATCTTCAGTAATTATGGGAACTACAGAAACAATATTTTACACTGTAACTGTATACTTTGGTGCCGTTAAAATAAAGAAAACACGTCATACAGTCTGGGCAGCAATTATGGCAGATATGACTGCTATTATTATGGCTATAATGATGGTTAAGATTTTAATATTAAAATAATTTCTTTGATAATTTTACTAAAAGAATCATGGATGAAATATTCATAAAATTGAATATCAAAAATATATTTAATTTTTGATGAATATTAAAACATTTCTAGAAGAGAATAAATGTATATAAAAGCTAAGTATTATTATTTTAAAAATAAAAAAATATAACTGGAAATTAAATTTCCAGTTATACACTTCATTATGTTTAAGTTTTATACAAATTTTTAGATATTTTTTAGTAATCAACAGACTGCAGTTATTTTTTTAATAAATTTAAATCATGCATTATTGAAATACAAGTTTTATCTTCTAATATTCTCCAAACATATTCCATTATTTCAAGTTCAGATTTTTTATCAAGTTGATTGATTGCCTCATCAAAAATATATATATCTGAATTTGTTGATAATGCTCGTGCTAAAGCTATTCTTTGACGCTCTCCACCTGATAAATTTTTACCATTTTCACTAATTATACTGTTTAAATTTATATCCCTATTATTTAAAATATTATCAATTTTACAATCATAAATAATATCATTAAACTTTTTTTCTTCGATATCAGAATTATTTATAGTTATGTTTTCTTTAATTGTTCCAGAAAAAAGAAATGAATTTTGAGGAATATATGAAACTTGTTTTCTAAGCTGTTTTGCATCAATCATATTAATATCGTTATTATTAATATAAATAGTATTGTCTGGAGCCGGATAAAGTCGAGTTAATAATTTAGCAAGTGTGGATTTCCCACTCCCACTATCACCTACAATAATTACTTTTTCTCCATTAGATATTTCTAAATTAATTTTGAATATTTTTTTATCATATTAACAAGCTTATTTTGGGTTATAGTTTCGTTGCAAATACTCTTTATTGTTTCTATCCCATCTAAACTTTCTTTTAAAAGAGAAGAAATTTTTGAATCCTCCTCCATTAAGTTTTCATTTAATTTATTTATCGGATCTTTAAAAATAAGCATGGTAATAATATAAATTAATGCTATTCCTAATACTATTAAAAATAGTAATGGAGATATTACATATAATATTATTCCTGATGAAATAAGAGTAAAAGTTTCTAAAAGTATTGTAATTCCTGCATTAGTTAAAGTATCAGTAATTAAATCGATTGAATTATATTCCTATTTGAATTATTATTTAGGATATAGTTATCTATAATTTTCTGATAAAGTAAAGATCCATATAATGACAATATTAAAATTAACACTGATAATACTAAGAGATTTAAAAAAGTAAATTTATTTTTATAGATTATATCAAAATATTTTTTTTGTAATTTATAGTCTTTTTATGTTTCTCTAAGTTAGAGGTTGGTTTTACTATAACAATATATCTTGACCATATTTTAATAAACTCGTCTTTTTTAAAATTTATATTTCCTTTTGCAGGATCGAAAATTTTAATTTTATTATTTTTTATTTTTTTATAACTACATAATGATCTAAAGAGTCATCTGATGAATCATTTTTTATATGGGCTATAAACGGATAATTAATATTTTTTTAAATTGTAATAAAGTATATAATACTATTTGTTTATTACAGAGTGAAGTGAGTCAGTACAATACCTAACAGTAGTTTTAGACGCATGTGTAGGATAATTGTTTATATGTTTATCCATTCCTCCTCCTGCTCCTGCAGCAGTTTTATAACCTGTACTTACAAAGCCATTAACGCTACATTTCCAATGATAATGCTTTGCACCTCCGCTTATTGATAATAATTCTTCTTGTGATAATTTTTTCATAAAATTACATCCCTTTTTTGTATTTTCGCTCATATATTAACATAATAAAATAGAACAAGTAAAAAAGAGAAAAAAATAAAAAATATATAAAAAATAGATATAATTAGTAGAGGGGGTGCAATTATATTTAAACTTTAAATTCTACAATATAATATCAATGTATTTATAAGATAGCGTATAAGGAAGTGAGGAAATAGTTTTATGAGAAAAGTATTATCTTTTATTTTAATTATGTTACTAGCATTTAATGGATTAGTAGGGTGTAGTAACAAAAAAGTAACAAGTGTAAAGGAGACTAGTGAGATTTCTTATTTAAACAAATATAACGAAATAGAAATTAAATTACCTGAAGATGTTACTTATATTAATGATATAGAAATTAATGAAGGTATTATAAGAATATCTAGTATTGATGATAGTGATAAGGTTGGTGAGGTATGGTCATCTGATGATTATGGCGCAAGTTGGAATTTAGATACGACTTTTAGTGAAAAGATAGATACTTCAAATGTAGATTATATTTTTAATACGTTAGGACCAGCAGGTGAAGTTGTATTAGGAACATCAATAAATCAAGAGTATAAATTTTATTTTATTGATGATAAAGGAGAAGTAAGTAATCTTACAAGTTATGATAATATTTTAAAAGAAGAAGGGGTACATGAACTGGATTATTTAGAGGGAGATTGGTTTATTGGATCTGATGCGGATTATTCTGTATTATTATTTAATAGGGAAACTGGAGAGATAAGGTATCCATTATCTGATGATATTGGGTTACGAGGATATAAGTATTTAGATGGAATTTTATATTTAGCAACACATGATGATATTAAATTAGTTGAACTTGAATCTGGAGATGAAATTAATAGTAAAAACCTTAGTTCAAATTTTAATAGTATGAGAACTAAAAGTACTGGTTCTAATATGTTTGCTTTTTCAACTCTTATAAATAATGATGAAAAAAAAGAAGTGTATTACGGTGGAAAAGAAGGATTAATTAAGGTAACAGAAGAGGGGAATGGAGGATTATTACAAGGAAATAAATGCACTTTAGGTAATTCAAATTTTGTTGTACTTGATATTTATGCAGAAAATAGTGAAAGTATATATGCATTACTAGAGGATATTGATGGTAATAGTCATATATTTTATTATAATTATGATGATAGTATAAGTGAAGAATCTAGAGAATTAAATGTATTTACTTTAGGTAAGAATAAATTTTTAGAGCAGGCTATTAATTTATATCAAAGGCAAAATCGTGATTTTGATATAAAATTAACCGTAGCTAGAGAAGAGTATCCTGAGTTATTGGATGAAGATATTATAAAAAATTTAAATACAGAAATAGCTAATGGAAATTCACCAGATATTATATTTTTAGATGGAATTAACACTGAAGGATATCTTAATAAAGATGTGCTTGTTGATTTAACGGAATTGGTAGCAGAAATAGAAAGTAAGGAAGAGATATATCAAAATATTTTTAGAACATTTGAAAATGAGAAAGGGATATTTGCTGTTCCATTAAAATTTTCTTTTATGATTGAGGCTTCTGAATATAGTGATATAAATGGATTAAATGATTTTAATAGTTTTATAGAACAAGTTAAAAGTATAATAGAAGAAGAAAAAGAGTTTTCAAAACAAATAGTAAGATTAAACCAAGCTGTGTCTATTTATTATAGATTGATTTTTGATGATAAAGAAAATTTTACTGAGGAAAACTTAAAAAGTTTTTATTCAAGTCTAGATGAGCTAATTTCAATTATGGAAAAATATGAAATAGAAGATGAAATGGAAGAAGGTATTCATGAAGTTGATTTATCTTATATAAGAACATTACCAACTAATTTTGAAGATGTTGTTTTAGCCAGTTCAGATAAAATGATAGCAGCTATGGATTATATAGATTCATTATATTCATACTGTCAATTAATAAGGTGTAATGAATTAAATGATAAGTTATCTTATAATATTATAACTTCAGATGATTCAAAAATATTTATACCTCAATCTATAGTTGGAATTAGTAGTAAAAGTAAAGATATAGAGGAAGCTAAAAATTTATTGAAGTTTTTAATATCTGAAGAAGGACAAAGTTCTTATGATTATATGAATGGATTAGCAATTAATAAGAATAGTTTAATTAAAAGTATGGAAAATGTAGCTGAATTTGAAGATGAAATATATGTTGATGGAACTAGTAAAAGTTTAAAAATAGATGCATTCAATGAAAGTGAAAAAGAACAATTTTTTAATGATATAAATGATATGACAATGGCTTCTATATTAAATCCTACAATTGAAACTATAATAATGGAAGAAGCAAATAAAATTCTTCATAATAATTTAAAGCCAGATGAAGCTGCAAAAAATGTATATAAAAAATTAGAAATATATTTAAAAGAATAATTATTGAGAAAATTGGAATTCTATTTGGAATTCCAATTTTTTGGTTGTATAATAGTACTAAAACAAATCGAATGGAGAATGATTATGGGGGAAGATAGATTTTACATTGTAAATGAAAGATCATTACCAGAGATATTTAAAAAGGTAATTGAGGTAAAGGAACATATTGAACTTGGCAATGCGAAGGATATAAGTGAGGCAATAAAATTAGTTGGAATTAGTAGAAGTACATATTATAAATATAAAGATGATGTATTTCCAATGGCACAAGACATGCAATCTAAGAAAGTAACTTTAATATTATTAATTACACATAAGTCAGGAACTTTATCTAAGGTGTTAGATTGTATTGCATTTTATAGAGGAAATATACTAACAATAAATCAGGATATTCCAATAAATTTATCTGCTAATGTAACTGTTACTATTGATATTTCGCACATGGAGAAAAGTATTAGTCAGTTAGCAGCAAGGTTAAATTCTTTACCGAATGTTAGAAGTGTTAAGTTATTAGCAGCAGAGTAATAAAAAATAATCCTAAAATATTATAAAAGGAGACAGGGCTATGAATAAAAATATTTATAAATTAAATAGAGATAATCTTTTAAATAACATTAAAGATAATTCAATTATAATTTTATTTGCTGGAAAGGCAGTTCAAAAAACTGGAGATCAAACTTATCCATTTACTCCAAATAGAAATTTTTATTATTTAACAGGAATAAAAGAAGAAGAACATATATTGGTTATGTCAAAAATTAATGGAATAAAGTCTTCTAAGCTTTATATAAAAGATATTGATTTAGAATTAGAAAAATGGATTGGAAAAAGCATTAGAAAAGAAGAAGCTATTGAACTTACATCAGTAGATGAAGTTAAGTTTAAGAGTCAATTTGATGCTGATATTCATTCATCAATTGTAATGAAAGAAGAAATAAATATTTATTTAGATTTAGAAAAAATGAGTGTAAATAGAGAAGGAACAATTTCTCATAGATTTGCTAATGAAATAGTAAGTAAGTATCCACAAGTTAGAATAAATAATATTTATAGTAAAATTGGTGAATTAAGATTAAAGAAATCACCAGAGGAAATAGAAAAAATTAAAAAAGCTATTCAGATAACAAAGAGTGGTATTGAAAGGTTAATGACTGAATCACGTGTTGGAATTAAAGAGTATGAATTAGAAGCGCATTTTGATTTTAATTGTAAAGTGAAAGGTGCAACTGGTTTAGCTTTTACAACAATAGCTGCGGCAGGAAAAAATGCTACAACATTGCACTATGTTGATAATAATTCAGAGCTTAAGGAAAATGATTTAATTCTTTTTGATTTAGGAGCAGAATATAATTGTTACAATGCTGATATATCAAGAACTTTCCCTGTTAATGGTAAGTTTACTGAAAGACAAAAGGAAGTTTATAATTCAGTTTTAAAAGTAAATGAAGAAATTATTAAATTAATTAAACCTGGTATGAAATATAAAGATGTTAATGAAAAAGCAACTGATTTAATAGCAGAGGAATGTATAAAATTAGGACTTATTGATGATAAAAAGGATGTCAGAAAATACTATTATCATAGTATAGGTCATAGTTTAGGAATGGATACACATGATATTGAAACTCCACATAGGGATATAACTTTTGAACCTGGAGTTGTATTTACTGTTGAACCAGGAATATATATCGAAGAAGAAGGTATAGGAATTAGAATAGAAGATGATATATTAGTAACAGAAGAGGGAGTTATTAATTTATCAAGTGATATAATAAAGAGTGTAGATGAAATTGAAAAATTTATGAAAAAGACACAAACTAAATAAAGTTTTATAGAATTTAATAGTTAACCAATAAAGTCAGCTTATGAGCTGACTTTATTGGTTAACTATTTGTGCGGTGGTGGTGTTATTAGTTTGTTTACTAGTATTGAAATTACTATTCCAAGTAATGTTTCTATTATTCTATTAGTTGCATAAAATAATGGATCACTATAAGCATGAGCTGTAGTAACACCTAGAAATGCTATACAAGTTATGTTTATTGCACCTGGTCTTTTAAGAATATTACATAAATAAATCATTAAAATAATTCCTGATGCAATTATAATATATATTACTACTTTTGATATGTATTGATTTGATATATGAGTTTCCAATGATCGAAATAAGAAAAGAAATATTAAACCAAAGCTAGCTCCTAGTATTGTTCCTGCACCTCTATTTATTCCTGTATGAATTGAGTTGTAAACAGTATCTTGTAAACAAATTACAGCTGTAAGACAAGCAAAAAAAGGTTCATTAGGCAGAAGCAATAAACATAAGAATACAGCTATACCTGATTTTATTGTTCTAAGTCCAATCTTAGGAAATTTAAAACTCTCCATAATTAAGCCTCCTCTCCCTATGATATTATATCTAATAAATAGTTAAAATTCATTATTGTATATAATATTTTTATATGAAATTATCAAACTTATTGACAGTTTTTACATTTTAGAATATTATAAAACTAATAAATGCATAGAAAAGAAGAGTAGTTTAGGAATGTATCTAAAGAGAGCTAGGGTTGGTGAAAACTAGTGATATTGAACTTTATGAAGATGGTCTTGGAGCAGATTATCTGAACTTTTATAGTTAGGGTAATACGGTAGCAACCGTTATATTGCAAGGTGATGATAGTCACCTAGTGAGATATTTATTGTGAAATAAATATAAAATAGAGTGGTAACGCGTATATAACGTCTCTATATGGGTATATAAGCCTATATAGAGGCTTTTTTAGTTAGTAGTTAAGTTAAGATTAATCTATAAGTATATAACTATAAATTTTTAGATTGAAATTACGAAAATAGGAGGAAGAAAAATGACAAAAAAACCATATTATATAACTACACCAATTTATTATCCATCAACTAAGTTACATATTGGTAACACTTATACAACAGTGGCAGCAGATGCTTTAGCTAGATTTAAAAGATTAAATGGATATGATGTAATGTTCTTAACAGGAACTGATGAGCATGGTCAAAAAATTCAAAGAATAGCTGAAGAAAAAGGAATAACTCCAAAGGAGCATGTTGATGAAATAGTTGCTGGTATTAAAGAACTATGGAGCATGATGGATATTAGCTATGATAAGTTTATAAGAACAACTGATGACTATCATAAGGCAACTGTTCAAAAAATATTTAAGCAATTATATGATCAAGGAGATATATACAAATCTTCATATGAAGGATTATACTGTACTCCATGTGAATCTTTCTGGACTGAAACTCAATTAGTAAATGGAAATTGTCCAGACTGTGGAAGACCAGTTGAAAATTCAAAGGAAGAGGCTTACTTCTTTAGAATGAGCAAATATGCTGATAGATTAATGGAGTATATTGAAGCTCACCCAGAATTTATTCAACCAGAATCAAGAAAGAATGAAATGGTTAATAACTTCTTAAAGCCAGGATTACAAGATCTTTGTGTATCAAGAACTAGCTTTAATTGGGGAGTTCCTGTAACATTTGATGAAGGTCATGTAGTTTATGTTTGGATAGATGCATTATCAAACTATATATCTGCTTTAGGATATGGTAGTGATAATGATGAGTTATACAAAAAGTATTGGCCTGCAGATGTTCATTTAATAGGTAAGGATATATTAAGATTCCATACTATTTACTGGCCAATTATGTTAATGGCATTAGGACAAGAGTTACCAAAGCAAGTATTTGGTCATGGATGGTTACTTGTTGACGGTGGAAAGATGTCAAAATCAAAGGGAAATGTTGTTGACCCAGTAGTTTTAGTAGATAAATTTGGTGTTGATGCAGTTAGATATTATTTATTAAGAGAAATTCCTTTTGGAGCAGATGGATTATTTAATAATGAAATATTTATAAAGAAAATTAATTCAGATCTTTGTAATGACCTTGGTAACTTATTATCAAGAACAGTAGCAATGATTGAAAAGTACTTTGGTGGAGTAATACCAGCACCAACAGCTAAAGAAGAGATTGATAATGAATTAATAGGTTTGGCTTTAGAAACTCCAGTTAAAGTAGCAAAAGCAATAGATAATTTAAGAATTCCAGAAGCATTAGAGAATATTTTTGAACTTATAGGAAGAGCAAACAAATATATTGATGAAACAACTCCTTGGATACTTGCTAAGGATGAAGAAAAGAAAGAAAGATTAGGTACAGTTTTATATAACTTAGCTGAAAGTTTAAGATTTGCGTCTGTATTATTAACTGCTTTCTTACCAAGTACAAGTGAAAAAATTAATGCTCAATTAAATATAACTACAACATCTTGGGACTCATTATCTGGATTTGATGGAACAACTCCAGGAACTGAAGTTAAAAAAGGTGAGGCTTTATTCCCAAGAATAGATGTAGCTAAAACTTTAGAAGAGTTAGAAGCTATGAGATTAGCTCAATTAGAAGCTAACAAACCAAAAGAAGAGTATAAAATGCAACCAATTAAAGAAGAAATAACTATTGAAGATTTTGAAAAAATAGATTTAAGAGTAGTTAAAGTATTAGAATGTGAACCAGTTAAAAAGGCTAAAAAATTATTAAAATTAAAGGTTGATTTAAATGGAGAAGAAAGACAGGTTATTTCAGGAATAGCAATGCATTATAAACCTGAAGAATTAGTTGGTAAATATGTAGTTTTAGTTGCTAACTTAAAGCCTGTTACCCTAAGAGGAGAATTATCACAAGGAATGATTTTAGCTGCAGCTACAGATGATGATAGCGTATTAAAGTTAGTAAATCCAGGAGAGTTACAAACAGGAAGTCAAGTAAGATAAGTGAAGCTCTAAATCTTAGATTTAGTTAGCTGAACTTACACCTACGACTAAAAGGAGTAGCGTGTTTCCTTATAAATTAATGGGAATAAGCTAAATAAGTTAAAAGTGACAAGTGTCAAGTTAAGGAATAAAGTCGCCTTAGGGCGACTTTTTTACTATAATTTATTACTTGCTACTTATAACTTGTTACTGATTAAAGGGGGTTTTTTAATGAATATTATTATAGGTAATGCATGGCCTTATGCAAATGGGCCTTTACACTTAGGTAGAATTGCAGTTTTATTACCAGGGGATATTTTGGCAAGGTATCATAGAATGATGGGGGACGATGTTGTTTTTCTTTCAGGAACTGACTGTCACGGTACTCCGGTTACTATGAAGGCGAAAGAAGAGGGAATTACACCTTTAGAAGCTGTGGAAAAATATCATGCTGAGTTTCAAAGATGTTTTAAATTATTAGGTTTTTCCTTTGATATTTTTGCTAAAACTCACTCTCATTATCATGAAGAGAAGGTAAAAGAATTTATCTTAGAGCTATATAAAAAAGGATATATATACGAAAAAGTAATAGAACAAACTTTTTGTGAAAATTGCAATGAATATTTATCAGATAGATATATTATAGGTATATGTCCTAAATGTGGAGAAGAAGCTACGGGTGATGGCTGCGAAAATTGTAATGTAGAATTTGATTCTAGTGAACTAATAGATATGAGATGTAAAAGTTGTAATTCTAAGCCTACATCAAAAGAAACAAAACATCTATTCTTTAAGTTATCTAAACTTGAAAATGATGTTAAAAGATTATACATAAGACAGTGTGGATGGAGAGAAAATGCACAAAAAATATTAAAAAGATATTTAGATGAAGGATTAAGAGATAGGGCTGTAACTAGAGATTTTAATTGGGGTGTAGATGTTCCTTTGGAGGGATATGAAGATAAAAAAATATTCGTTTGGATTGAAGCTGTTATGGGATATTTAACAGCTAGTATGAAATGTTTAGAAGAACGTGGAGAAGACTATAAGGAATACTGGGAAGGTGAGGATTCAAGAGTTTATTTTATTCATGGAAAAGATAATATTCCTTTCCATTGTGTAATATTTCCAGCTATACTTGTAGGAATTGGAATAAAGAATCCAAATTTACGTATAATATCTAGTGAACATTTGAAATTAGAAGGAAAATCATTTTCTACTATTAAAAATTGGGCTTTATGGGCAGATTATGTTTGTAATAAATATAATGTTGATAGTTTTAGATATTACTTAACTTTAAATTCACCTGAAGATAAAGATACTGATTTTACATGGAGAGAATATATAAATATACACAATAATGATTTGGTTAATGAATTATCTAGTTTTATAAATAAGGTATTAGTTTTTTCAAGAAAAAACTATTCTAATAGAATACCAAATGGGAAAATTAAGCAAGAATTTAAAAATGATATATTAAATTTATATTTTGATATTGGGGATAAAATAGAAGAAGGTCGCTTTAACGAGAGTTTAGTTGATATAATGAATTTATGTAAAAAAGGAAATAAGTATTTTGAAAATAATAAGGTCTGGAATTTATTAAGTCAAGATCCTTTGAAGTGTAAAGAAGTTATATATAATTGTATTCAAATAATAATTAATCTATCTAATTTACTGTACCCATTTATGCCTAATACATGTAACAAGATAAAAGCTTCTCTAAATTTAGATGAAGGAATTTGGAGTTTTACAGAAAAAAAAGAAGGCGTAATTAGAGAATGCAATATTTTATTTAATAAAATTGATAAAAAGAAAGCTAATGAAGAAGTAATTAGGTTAAAAGAAAAGAAATTTTAGAAAAAAAACCTAGAGTCATTTCATTTGGGGGACGAATAACTCTAGGAAACCAATTTAAAAAGTAACTTCTTAACCATAATATAGGCTTGAAGCTCTGTTTAAAAGATGGTTTTAGGGGTAAATAATAATGCTTTAACTACTTTACAAGTATTATAATAAACCTTAATTGTGTCAGTTAGGTGTCAAAAATCTGAAGAAAATATTAAGTAGTAATAAAAATTTACAATTTTAAATGGTTTTGTATTTAGAATAATTCTTATTAAGTTAGTCTAAATACAAAATTTTTTTTATTTTATGTGAACTACTATAAAATTTCAAACGTCTTATTAGTGAATATAATTATAGGGGTAAATTAATTCATTAATAGATTTGGATTTTAAATAGTTAAATGTTTATTTAATTTTAAAGAGCAATAAAGGGGGATAGTTTGGTGGATGAGAAAAGTTTAGTACTTAAGGCTCAAGAAGGTAACAAGCATGCAATGAATAGATTATTACAAGATAATTATAAAGCTTTATATGGATTTACGTTAAAGATGACAGCTAATCAACACTTAACTGAAGATATTGTTCAAGAAGTATGTTTAAAAGCTGTTATAAATATAAAAAAATTTAAGTGTAATTCAAAATTTCAATCTTGGCTTATATCAATTGCTATTAATTATTATAGGGATTTAGTAAGGAAAAATAAAAGAATAGAGTATGCAAGCGAAGAAGAGCTAATTAATTTAAAGGATGATAATAGAGAAAATATTTTAGATAAGTTACAAGTTCAGGAGGTACTTTTAGAATTAAGTAAATTATCGTATGAAAAAAGAATTAGTTTTATTTTAAAACATTACTATGGATATACTTATGATGAAATAGCGAGGATTTTAGGGTGTTCAGAAGGAACTACTAAATCAAGAATTTTTTATACTATATCTAATTTGAAAAAGAAGTTAATAGGAAGTGAGGTGCAATAATTTGGATAATAATAAAATATTAAATGATGATAATTTAAATGATTTAGGGTTTATAAAAAAAATAGATACTTATGCTATTGTAGATAAAGAATTTGATAAGAAAAGAGAGTTGAAAAAAGTTTGGGTGGTTATTAGAGTTAGTATATTTATAATGGTGACTAGTATTTTAAGTATAATGATAAGTAAGGTATTTAATAGTAAAATAATTATAAGTAAGGAATTTTTAGATAAGATACTTTTAAAAGGAATTATTACATATTATATTTTATTTGTTTGGGGATTAATGTTACTTATAGTACCTATTATAAAAAGAAGAAAAGTAAGGATAAATTAAGGGAGGAATATAGATGATTACTTTTATGATATTACCGTTATTTCTTATGTTGGTAGTGTTTGGGTTATTTATATGGCAAGCTGTATGGGTTGCTATAGATTCAAGAAAAAAAGGGGAAGAGTATTGGTGGCTTTGGACCATTGCAGCAATAATTGCTTTTCCAGTTGGATTAATAGTATATGTTTTAGTAACTAGAAGTGATAGAAGCAGATGCAATAATTGCGGTAAGGAAGTACCTCATAACGTAAATTCATGCCCATACTGTGGAGTAAAATGTGGATTGTTTTGTCCTAGTTGTGGACAAAAAGTAGAGGCAACTTGGAGATATTGTCCTAATTGTACAACAGAGTTACCAGATGAAATTAAAAATGCAAAAATAATAAAAAAATCAGATAAAAAAACTATCATTATAATAATATCAATAATTGTGGTTGTATTTTTATTAATAATTGGATTGTTTGCAAGTTTTACAGCTTATACTTTTGAAAGCGTTGCACAGGTAGAGGAAATAACATATAATAATGCAAGTGATAGGGGATATTTAGGTTCAGAATATGATACTGAATATACAGACATAAGAAGTTATAACTTACAACAGGGTGTAAGTTCAATAAATTATATAGGTAAGAGAAAAAGTGGGAAAGTAATAATTAGAATTTATAACTCAGAAGGAAAATTATTATCAGAATCAAAACCAATAAAAGATAAAAAAATTAATGGTACATTAAATGTAGAAAATGGATATGGAACAAAGATAGAAATTGAATATTATTGCCTAAAAAAGCCATCCTAATAAATAAGTATATTCTATTGAAAGGATGGCTTTTTATGAATAAAAAATTAGTTAAATCCATTATACCATTGTGTATATTTATTTTATTTATAGCAACATCATTACAAAAAGCTAATGATAGATATAATGATACAGCAGTGGTTGAAGCTATGGTTAATGATGAAGAAAAAAATAATGAAGAAAATGATAAAGCTGAAAATAAATCTAAAATTGACTATAGCAAAACTAGCTGGAGTCTTCAAAATTTATATAAAAGTGAAGATGAATGGAATAATGAATTAAAGAAGTTTACTTCAGATACTAAAGAGTTAAAAAACTATGTGGGAAAAGTAACTAAATCCAAAACACATTTATCTTTTGCATTAGACATAAAAGAGAAATTAGATATAAGATTAAATAAACTTTATGGATACGTAAAGTTAAACCAAGATACTAATAAAAATTCATATAAGTATATTGATATGAAAGAAAATATAAATAGGGTAAATAGAGAGTACTCTAATATATGTTCAGATTTGGAATTAGAAATACTTAAGTTATCAGATAAAGAATATAATAAGTTTATGGAAGATAAAAAATTAAATAAAAAATATGGCATGTACTTAAAAGAAATTAGACGATCTAAAGACTATTATTTAGATGAAAAGTCAGAACGTTTACTTGCTAATACTTCATCTATATCGTCTTTGCCTGGGCAAGTTTATGAATTATTTAAAAACATGGATAAAAAAACAAATTTTAATTCTGCAGAGTATAAAACAGCTTTAGAAAGTTCAGATAGAAATGAAAGAAAAAGTGCATATCAAAATGAGTTTATAGCGTATAATGATAATATAAACACGCTATCGGGTTTACTTATAGGTCAAGTTAAAAAAAATGTATTTTATTCTTCTGAAAGAGGATATAAATCATCTTTAGACATGTATTTAAAAGGTGATGACATAGATGAAAAAGTATATAATAAACTAATTGAAACTGTAAATGATAACATGGAAAGTCTTCATAAATATGTAAGTTTAAGAAAAAAGGTATTAAATTTAGATAAGGTACATTATTATGATATGTTTACACCAATGGTAGAAGCAGTTGATGATAATCTAACTTATGATAAGGCTCAAGGAATAATATATTCAGCACTATCTCCTTTAGGGAAAGAATATGGAGATGTAATTTATAAAGCATTTAATGAAAAATGGATAGATGCTTTTGCTAATGATAATAAAGTGAGTGGAGCGTACTGTTTATCTATATATGGTAACCATCCTTATGTATTGCTTAATTATAATAATTCATTGGGATCAGTATCAACATTAGCTCATGAATTGGGACATGCAGTATATGAGTATATGAGCTCTAAAAATCAAAGTTATTTTAATTCAAATCCATCTATATTTACTCATGAAGTTGCATCAACTACTAATGAAGCATTATTATATGAAATGCTTATAAAAAATTCAGAAAATGATCAACAAAAGGCATATTATATAACTCAATATTTAGACTTAATAAAAGATACTTTATATATTCAAACTATGTATGCTGAATTTGAGAAGACAATACATGAACTAGTTGAGAATAACAAGAGTATAAATGCATTAGTTTTAGATGATATATGGGGACAATTACTAACAAAATATTATGGTAAAGATTATGAATTAGATCAATTAGCTAAAGTTGGTTGGTCAAGAATACCACATTTCTATAATAGTTTTTATGTTTACAAATATGCAACAGGTTGTAGCAGTGCTATTAGTTTTTCTCAAGATATATTAAAAAATGGACCAGAAAACTATATGAATTTCTTAAAAAAAGGAAGTTCTGATAAGCCGATTAATTTATTAAAGAGTGCAGGGATTGATTTAAGTAATAAAAAAACAATTCAAGTTAGCATCGATAAATTCAACTCATTATTACAAGAATTGGAAAAGTTAACTAATAATTAAAGTGACAAAAGTATATTAATAAGGTAAAATAATACTTAAATATGATAGTTTATTTAATAATAAATTTAGGATATATATTTGTATACAATTGATTTTGGAGGGAGAAATTATATGCAAAAGAAAATAAAAAAAGCTGTAATACCAGCTGCTGGACTAGGTACTAGATTTTTGCCAGCAACAAAGGCACAACCTAAAGAAATGTTGCCAATAGTAGATAAACCAACTTTACAGTATATAATAGAAGAAGCTGTAGCATCAGGTATAGAAGAAATACTTATAATTACAGGAAAAAATAAAAAATCTATAGAAGATCACTTTGATAAATCTGTTGAGTTAGAATTAGAATTAGAACAAAAAGGAAAAACAGAACTATTAGAGATAGTTAGAGATATATCACAAATGGTTAATATATACTATATAAGACAAAAAGAGCCTAAAGGACTTGGTGATGCCATTTATTGTGCTAGAAGTTTTATAGGAGATGAGCCTTTTGCAGTAATGCTAGGTGATGATATAGTAGATAATGATGTTCCTTGTTTAAAACAATTAATGTCGGCGTATGAAGAATATAGAACAACTATACTAGGAGTTCAGACAGTTGCGCCAGAAGATGCAAATAAATATGGAATAATAAATGCAAGATATATAGAAGATAATGTTTATAAAGTTAAAGATTTAGTTGAAAAACCTGAACCAGGAAAACAACCATCTAATATCGCAATATTAGGAAGATATATAATAACTCCAGAAATATTTGAGATTCTTGAAAACCAAGCACCAGGTAAGGGTGGAGAAGTACAATTAACAGATGCATTAAAAACTTTATCTAAAAAAGAAGCTATGTATGCATACGAATTTGAAGGAAGAAGATATGATGTTGGAGATAAATTAGGATTTTTAGAAGCAACCGTTGATTTTGCTCTAAAGAAACCTGAACTAAAAGACTCATTTATGGATTACCTAAAGAAAGTATGCAAAGAAACAAACATTGAAAAAGAAGTTGCATTAACTGAGGATTCAGAATCTAAGGACAAAAAGGTAATAAAATAGAGAGAGGTAATAGAATTGGCTAAGAGTAAACAAGCTAAAATGAATAAAATAATAGCCATTGGAATAGCAGCAATATTACTTATTACGAGTATAACCACATTAATAAGTGTTATTTCATGGTATTTATAAAATTTAAAACAAAAAGAATACCGAAAGCAGATTTAAAATTGCTTTCGGCATTCTTTTTGTTTTTGACAAATGTTTTCCAAATATATAAAAGCAATTTAATCTAAAAATATTCATAAAAAATGCATTTATTCCCACTAAATAGTAGACATTAATCCTAGATAATGTATAATATTAGAGGTGATAATAAATAAAAAAGTTAAAAAGTATATATAATTTTAGATAATTAGAATGATATAAATTTAAAATACTTATATAAAAGGAGAAAATAATGGATAGAAATTTAGCATTAGAGCTTGTAAGAGTTACAGAGGCAGCAGCATTAGTTTCATCACAATTTATGGGAAGAGGAGATAAAAACGGAGCTGATGGTGCAGCTGTAGAAGCTATGAGAAGAGCCTTTGAATCAGTAAAAATAAAAGGTGAAGTTGTAATTGGAGAAGGGGAAATAGATGAAGCTCCAATGTTATATATAGGCGAAAAAGTTGGTAGTCAAGAAGAAGGAACTATGGAAGTTGACATAGCAGTGGATCCACTTGATGGAACAGAATTAATAGCAAAGGGACTTCCAAATGCAATAGCAGTAATAGCTATGGGTAAAAAAGGTTCTTTATTAAATGCACCAGATACATATATGAAAAAAATAATTGTAGGACCAAAAGCAAAAGGTGTTATAGATTTAGATAAAAGTGTAGAAGAAAACATTATTGATGTTTCAAAGGCATTAGGCAAGAAAACAACTCAAATGACAATTATGGTTCAAGATAGAGAGAGACATAATTATATATTTGAAGTTGCTAGAAAATTAGGATGCAAAATAAGAATGTTTGATGCTGGAGACGTGGCAGCGGGTATAGCAACTTGTTTTGAAGAAACAGGTGTAGACATGCTTATGGGAATCGGTGGAGGACCAGAAGGTGTTATAACTGCAGCTGCTATAAAATGTATGGGCGGAGATATGCAAGCCCAAATATACCCATTAAGTGATGAAGAAAGGGAAAGATGCCATCAAATGGGATATTTAGATTCTGATATAGAAAAAAAATTAACTATTGATGATTTAGCAAAAGGAGATGACTTATTCTTTGCAGCTACAGGAATTACAGAAGGTAACTTATTAAAAGGTGTAGTTAATATAGGCGGAAATAAAGCAAGAACAGAATCTGTAGTTATGAGAGGTAGAACAGGTACTATAAGATTTGTTAATGCTATACATAATCTAGATAAAAATGAAATATTAATAGATTTAATGAAAAAATATAATATGGAATAATGATATAAATTTTGAAAATCAGTGTAACTTTAGAATGAAGAAAATAGTATCTTAACTAAAGGAACACTGATTTTTTATTAGTTAAATAATTATTTTTTAATAAAGTGAAAAAATATGTATTTTATTTTATTTATTGACCATAATACAAGAAAAATGATATTATTAATTTGTTATTATGTTCGAACTTAAGTATATACCTTTTCTTTTTCATACCGTTTATTTCCAAAATATAATTAAAAACTAAAAAACAAGGAGGTCTAGTTTTTGAATATGGAAAACACAAATCTAAGTGATTTAAATAATCAAACTTTAGCTCAACTCAGACAAACCGCAAAAGAGCTAAATATTAAATCAGTTACTAAGTATAAAAAAGCAGAACTGATTGAACAAATAAAGGAACATGCTAATAAATTAAAAAGTAATGATACGGATCAATTAAAACAAGACAATAAAAGAGAACACAGCAATGGAGAGCCGGAAAAAACTTATAGTATGAAAAAGGAAGAAAAAAATACTCAAATAGATGACGAAAAAAGAAATGACAATACAGAGAATGTAAAACAAATAGCATACAAATCTGAAAATAGAAATAATAAATACGAAAATAAAAATTACACAAAAAACAACAATCAAGCAAATACAAATAATCAAAGAAATTATAATAAATTTCAAAAAAATGATGCTAAACAGCAAAATAATGAAAATAAACTTTCTAATAATGATATAAAAACTCAAAAAAATAACAACATAAAAGGAAATTATACACCTAAAGTAGTTGAAGAATCTAAGATAATTAACGAATTTAATACTTCAAAAGAAGATGAAGTAATAGGTGTATTAGAAATACTACCAGATGGATTTGGTTTCTTAAGAGGTTCAAATTACCTATCGACAGAAAATGATGTATATG
>OLPU01001066.1_pt1 | contig 21768 bp, 19 predicted proteins | sample 1673111 | NCBI WGS metagenome assembly OLPU01 (sample SAMEA3136755, study PRJEB25190) | human gut metagenome | reverse complement strand
AAGCTTCCTGATTTACATCAAGCCATTCCGGAACAAGTCTTCCGCCTGTTACTTCCAGAATACCTTTGTATCTTTCAGAACCTTTGCATTTTTCTTTGATTTCAATTGTATCACCGGCTTTTACAAGGTAAGACGGAATGTTTACACATTTGCCGTTTACAAGTACATGCTTGTGATCAACGATCTGACGTGCTTCACGTCTTGTTCTTGCAAGACCCATACGGAATACAACGTTGTCAAGTCTGCTTTCAAGAAGAACCATAAGGTTTTCACCAGTCTGTCCCGGCATTCTGTCAGCTTTGTTGTAGTAGTTGTGGAAAGGTTTTTCCAGAACTCCGTAGATGAATTTTGCTTTCTGTTTTTCTCTTAACTGTAAACCGTACTCAGACATTTTTCTGTTTGCACGTTTTAACTGTCTTGTGGATTTTTTATCAATTCCTAAGTAAATCGGATCCAGGCCGAGGGATCTGCATCTTTTCAGAACAGGAACTCTATTTACTGCCATTTCAAGCTACCTCCTAAATTAGACTCTTCTGCGTTTTGGTGGACGGCATCCGTTATGCGGAACCGGTGTTACGTCACGGATACTTGTTACTTCAAGACCACATGCCTGAAGGGCACGGATTGCAGCTTCACGTCCGGAACCTGGTCCTTTAACCATAACATCAACAGTTTTTAAACCATGAATTAAAGCAGCTTTTGTTGCAGTCTCTGCTGCCATCTGTGCTGCATAAGGAGTAGATTTCCTTGAACCTCTAAATCCAAGACCACCAGCACTTGCCCATGAAAGAGCGTTTCCTTCGCTGTCTGTCAGAGTAACAATTGTATTGTTAAAAGAAGACTGGATATGTGCCTGTCCGTGTTCAACGTTTTTCTTTACACGACGTTTTGTAGTCGCTTTTCTGGTTGCTTTTGCCATTTTAAAACTAACCTACACTTTCCTTTGATTATAAATTAATAAGCTTCTTGTCTAAGGAAGTTCGATTCACTAAATTCAGCCTTCGTTATCACCCGGCTTCATTCAGCGCAGTCGAACAAAATACGTACTAAATTCATGCTGCGCTTAAAAGCTTGCATTTATTAAGTACTTTATTTTTTCTTATTAGCAACGGTTCTCTTAGGACCTTTGCGTGTTCTTGCGTTTGTTTTGGTCTTCTGGCCACGAACCGGAAGTCCTTTACGATGACGGATACCTCTGTAGCATCCGATCTCCTGCAGTCTCTTGATATTCAGAGCGATTTCACGACGAAGATCACCTTCTACCATCATTGTCTCATCAATGACAGCACTGATTTTCTTTACATCATCGTCTGTCAGGTCTCTGACACGAATGTCAGGATTTACACCTGCCTGAGCAAGGATTTTGTCTGCGCTTGCTCTACCAATACCATAGATATAGGTAAGGCCGATTTCGATACGTTTTTCTCTTGGTAAGTCTACACCAGCTATACGAGCCATGTACTGTTTCCTCCATTTTCTTTTTGAAAGTATTCTGAACGGTACCACTTGCAGTCTCGCAAGGTGAAATGGGGCACTTCTTCAAAACCTTTCTGATTTTCTAGTTTCCTAATTGGGGTGCCTCGGTAAAACACCCAGTCGTCTTTGGCGAAAGAACGACCTTTCCGAAATTGTGTCCTCACGGACGCTGTTGCCTCTCGGTATTAGGCAATACATGCTTCTTTAATAAGATATTAAAACAGTTCGAACAACCCTTCCGGGTGTATCAAACTGCAGCCGCACGTTTCACAAACTGTCGGATTAACCCTGACGCTGTTTGTGTTTTGGATTTTCACAGATTACTCTGATAGATCCTTTTCTTTTGATGATCTTGCATTTTTCGCAGATCGGCTTTACAGATGATCTTACTTTCACTGGAAATCCTCCTTTTCCGTAATATAGGCTTGAATCTGCAGTTCATACACGCACTCTCAGCGCATACAACCAGTATAATAACATTCCTTTCCGAAAAATACAACCCCTCAATTTAATTTTTTTATTTTTTTATTTCAGTGTAGTTACGATCAGTTTACTCTCTAATGCAGCTGCGATCAGATCCTCTTTACAGCTGTATCCTGCCCTGGCGATCATCTCCTGAAAATTCCATCGTACTCCTGATGTGGAGCAGTTCATTTTTTTGCGATCTCCGAGTAGGACATTCCACAGATATAAAGACGCAGCATCTCCAGCTGTCTTGGACTTACTTCTCCACTGGTGATCCAGTTTAATTCCACATCAGGTGTCATATCCGGAAAAACCCTTTCCCCCTTCAGTGTCCTGCTGATTACATCACTGATTTCCTCTTCTCCGTGATCCTTATACCACAGACTGTCTGCACATCCTGATTTTGCACGCTCCAGTACTTTGGGATCAATCAGCGAGGTTACAATAAGTATCTTCGTACCCGGATGTTCCTTCTTTATAGTCTTTCCTGCTGCCAGCCCATCGTGATTATGAAAGGTCTGAACGTCCATCAATACCAGATCAATCACTGAATAATTACAGATTTTTACTGCTTCCCTGGCATCCGAGACCGTATCTACCAATTTAAATTCCGGGTTCTTCAAAATAATATATTCAAAATATTTCTGCATGATCTTCTGATCTTCTACAATAACTACCCGTACCATAACATCATTCCCTTCTCCGACTGAAGTATCCTGATATTTTTATATCTTTAACGGAAAATTGTTACTGTTCACTCCGTTCACAGCAACTTGGTCAAAATCCATTCCAAATCACCTTCGGTGATGGGATTTTGCCCCGTATGTCTCGGGATTTTGCCATATTCATGGCAAAACACCTCGCGGGATATTACCTGTAAACAGTTACGGAAAATTCAGAAACAGGTAAAAAGCAGGTTCAAAAAATATCTTCATAGTCCCCTGTTCTGCTTCTACTGCTTTCCTGAGTGCAGATAATCCACCGCCTTCTTTTGCATTTTTCACTGGCGGTTCACCATCGTTGGTAATCCGAATCTGATATCCGTCCCTGTTTTCTTTCATATTTACATACACTACGCTTCCGTGTGCATGACGGGCACAGTTTGTCACGCATTCACGGATTGCTTTATCTGTAAGAAACCTGTAGATTGGATGTTTCGGATAGCTGCCCCGGATCTGAACTGAAATTCCAAGCTCTTCCGCATGCTTTTCTGTATCTTTATATTGCTCTCCTTCATTTTTGACGGTTGTGCCTGTAAGAATGTAGACCAGCTGTTTCAGTGTTTCCATCTGCTTTTCCATGTTTTCCGGTTCTTCCTTATTTTCCAGGATTCTTCGGATAGACAGAAGACTTCTGCCGAAGCTGTCATGTACCTTCATTTTCATCGCCAGAGTTTCCTTCTCACGTATTTCATCGCCTATCTTTTCATACATTTTTTTCAGTTTTCGATTCAGAAGTTCCAGTTTTTCATTGTTTCTTCTGATTTCTTCACTGTTGTGATAAATTTCAGATACATCAACCGCCACCGTCTGGATGTATCCTGTCAAAGAAGCCTCTTTCAACTGATACTCCTGAAACAGCCAGACAGAACCATCCGGGAAATAAAACACATTACTGTCCGAACTTAATTTCCGGACCGGCTTTTTCACAGAATCTGCATTTAGTACGCTGTGCAGCGTATGATAATTCTGCAGATAATTTCCGATAAGCACTCTACTCAGTTCCTGCATCTTAATGTTACACAAGATAATACGTCCAAAAGGATCTGAAATACAGACACCACAGGGAACATTATTCACTGCCTCATGAACCGACCAGGGAGACAGAGAAGTTCTGTATTCCTTCAGTTCTCTGTAGAGTGCCCGGATAAGATAAACGGTCAGAAGAATTACAAGAACTAACATTATATCTGCCGGAAATAAACGAAACAATGGTTTGTATCTTTTATCTCCCATACTGCAGCGGTGATCATTCAAAAGTCCCGTCATAAAAAGAAATGAAAAAAACAATTCGGCTGCACTCACCAATATCTTCTTTTTTTCCACCAGACTCATGATTCTGAAAATCAACAGGATCAATTCAAGGATCAGACAAATTTCCATGATGAACATAATGATGTTCTGAAGTATTATGCTGCTTTCTATGAAACCGGACATCGAATAAACCATTCCTGTTCCTCCTCCTGCTGTATCAAGAGTTCCGGCTTCTCTGCCAGATAAATACGAATATCTTCCTGACATACACATACGACATGAACGGAAATCTGCAGCTTTTCTTCGATCTGGGTCACGCGGAAAAAGACTGAAGTCACAACATCAAACAGTTGCTCTGTCAGCCATTCAAAAAATTCATAACATTTCAGGACATCATCTGCATGAAGCTGTTTTTCTCTGTCCTGGACAAAATAAGCTGCACGGATCCTGCATAGCTTCAGACTTTCGCAGGATTCTGCTAGACTTTGCTTCAGATCCTCCATGGTCAGTGCATCCTCCTGTGAACTGTACCTGGTCAGGATCAGATTTTTCCACCGTTTCAGATATGTTCCTACTACTACCACTTTGCTCAGGATCCTGTTATATTCTTCCCTGGTTTTCGTCTGCTCCAGACTTTTCATATATGTTGAAAGCAGTTCATACTGCCTTAAGGTCTGACTCTGTATCATATTTAAAAGCCGGTTCTGTTCTTCTGTCTTTTTCCGCTCAGCCTCTTTTCGATAAGCTTTCTGCAAAAGATGATTTCGTGCAGTCAGTTCTTCCTGCTGCTCCTGGATATCCAAATACTGATCAAGAAGGACCGAGATATCTTCTGCCCAGAACAAATGTCCGCCTTTGACCGGAATATGCCTGATCTGTGTACCTTGCTCCTGAATGGTTGATTTTGCAATGATACACTCCCTCATTTCCCTGGACAGTCTGGGAAATTCTCCTGAGTAATAATAGCGTTGAAAAGAATTATCCGTTATTTCTGCATGAAGTCCGCCCGTTGCCTGAAACAGTTCAAAATAACGACTGTTGATAGGTATCAGTCCGCACAGGATGCAGCTCTGAAAAATTGCTGCGATAAGCAGACAGCAGACAGCGGTCATATCTCCTGCAACACTCAGCACAAATGGTACTCGAAGAATATTGAAGATGTTCCATACCAGAAGCAGAATACCTGGAATGATCGGCAGCCAGAACTGCTTTCTTCCGGGAATCCTGCTCTTAAAAACAAGTATTACTTCCATTGCGGCCAGACAAATGATGATCCACAGCTGGATTACAAAAAAAATCTTTCCATAATGATAGTTTTCATCTGAATACGGTGGTTCTATCAAAAAGCAAAAAACCTGCTGATGCAGATCATTGGTAAGGACACACACAATTAGTACTACTGCCGGTAACAACAATGCAGCACTGATTCTTTTTATTCTTTTTTCATCTCTTTCTTCCAACAACAAAGTGGCTGTCAGTCCCAATGTCGGGATCAATATCATTGGTACATAATACAGATACCAGCATATATGTCCCCCAAGTGGAGTCTTAAAAATATGATATTTCACCGTGCGCAGGAAAAACCAGAATACCATCATGCAGCCAATTGCTGTCAGATGCTGACGCATACTTTTATGCACGATATGCTTATTCAGATAGATAACCCAGGCACAGTATATTCCCAGATAAAGGCAGGTACGAAGCTGATCTGCCAGTGTTCGCAGCAAGTAACTCTCCGGTCTCAGCATTCTGCACATGTATGCCAGCAAGACACACAGCAGAATTATCATGCAGGATACGGTTTTCTTTTTTTGGTAAGTCATTTCAATCCCTTTCAAAAAGAATTATTTATTACCATTATACACCAGCGACTGAATCCTGAGCAATCAGAACTTACCGCTGGTTCCACCGTGAGACCTTCCGGAAGAACTGATATGTGAAGAACTTCCGCCCGAAGAACCAGAGGAACTGTTCTTTTCATTTCGGATTGTTTTTTGCGTAACAATTCTGTTGACAAAACTGTCCGTCGATCTTCGCAGTGACAATGACCCCCTGCGTTCATATGCTTTCGCTGACTCCTGTTTTTTTACAGATTTCAGATTCCCTGATTTTCCTTTAACGATTCCAAAAGAAATAAAAAAGGCAACAACTAAATCTGTGTATAACCAAAAGGGAGAAACCTTCCCTTTTGGCATATTGTCGACATCATAAGGTTCACCGGTTGCTGCCTGTGTCAGGAAATCATCACACAGATCTGCAAAACAGTCAAATGCCTTTGCATACTCTCCGCTGCTGAGTTTCCTTCGAAATTCGCTGCTGATATAATCCAGTCCTGCATCTGTAAACGCTACGGTATGACAGTAGCCATAGGTTGTGACCGCCCACTCTCTTTCTCCCATACTTACCAGAAGTAAAAGACCATCATCATTTTCTCCATAACCATAACCATTATAATCATAATAATCATCGGCGTATGCCTCAGCTGTTTTTCCCTCCAGAGAATTAACGGTAACAACAGCAACCTCATTCTTCTGTCTCTGACTGATCTCTTCAAGCTTATTTATAAGTGTACTGCTCTCTTCTTCACTAAGCAGACCGGCTTCATCTACAAGAAGAGGCTTTTGACGTTCTGTCGGAATATCAGGAATCTCAGAAGCCATTACCGGAAATATCAGAACAAACATCCAGAGAAGCGAAAACAGGCAACACCATATTTTCTTTTTTGTCTTCATTTTATCCGCTCCCTCCTGCTACATCATAAATAAACATTTCAGACCGTACAATACGCCCCAGATCAGAAGTGTACGAATACCCACAGATTTCCAGAAGCTTGATCTGTCTATCGGAAGATCGCCGACCATTTTTCCGGTCTGACCATTCATTGCAAAGATAAATTGTTCTCCCTTCCAGGTCGTATTCAGAAGCCATACCGGATACATGGCATACCAGTAACTCGCATTATGTATCTGCACATTGCTGTCTTTTACAGATGTGCTGCCATTATATCCACGAACGGTCTTTCGAAAAGCCTGTTCGGTACAGACACGGATTCTCTCACGTGCTCTATCTATACGTTCATCTACATTCACATCATAACGGTCAGCAAGATAACCTGCCAGATAGGCCTGCTGAAATGGAACAGCATCTTTAAAATCATAAGGTTCTATTGATTCCATCAGTGTATCATCCATTTTTCTGGAACCATCCGCGGGAACATGATCGAAACTTATCGTTCCTTCACGATAGACCTGATAAATTTCACGAGTTGTATACTCAGTATCACCGCTTCTTGAAACATGGACTTTTTCTGCTTCATATGTTATCCGGGCATCTGCATCTGCATCAAACAGCCAGAACGGGATATATACCCCTTTGATCTCATCTACATGGTTTTCTTTTTTGAATACCTTCGGAAGATATTTCTTACCTTCCAGATGTTTATAATACTTCTCTTTTGCTGCCTTCTTATCCAGTTTAAACGGAATGATATAATCCGGCTTCAGGTCACCGGCAAACTGACCTTTTACTGTTATTTTATTATTACAGAACGGACAGGTCGTGGCTCCTGTCGTTTCATCAGCAACAATTTCACTGCCACAGGACTTACAACTGTAAACACGCATACCACTGAGCTCATCATTCTGCCATTCTCCGGTGCTCATAGAGCGCCAGTTGTCTTCAGAATCTTTCTTTTCATCCGTCTGTATATCCTCGGATTTCTGTGTGCGCTGAAATTCTTCGATCGTCATTTCCGTATCACAGTACGGACACTTCATATGTTGAGATTTTGAATCAAATACCATCGCACCACCGCAGGCCGGGCACTTATATTCTATAATATCAGACATATACTGCTTCCCCTTTCCCTCATAGTTCGTTACTGTTCACTCCGTTCACAGCAACTTGGTCAAAATCCATTTCAGATCATCGCTTTATCGAACCGCAGCCAATCTCACACAGATCTTTCATAGCATCAGGGTTTCGGTGTTCCACAGTATTCACAGAAACGCCCCGTATTTACAGCACCGCAGCTGCATATCCAGGTATCACCTGCTTCCTGCTGTGAACATCCCTGATTCATCATTTCTCCCTGCTGCGGATATCCCTGATTCATCATTCCTCCCTGCTGCGGGTATCCCTGATTCATCATTCCTCCCTGCTGCGGATATCCCTGATTCATCATTCCTTCGTATGCCGGTACAGGAACACCTGTAAGTGCGGACACGATCTGATTTCCAAGCTGTTCATATTTCATCATTTTGGCACGTTCCCGATCCTCTACGGAAAAAGTATTCAACTGAAAATCCATATCATCGAACCACGGTGTATTGACACTCAGTTTTATCTTATAATCATAGGAATATGTGTACCTCGGTGGTACATAAGATCTTGTTTCTCCGTCCTGATCTGTATATTCCTCTTCCGCCCGCTGTTCATCAATCTCCAGCCGGCATAAGGTTATTGCTGACAGCGGCACGATATCCGGATTATTCTGTTCACTCATGTTAAATGCCACAGCAAACATCCCTTTGTTATCATCTATAAATACATGATATCTGTCCCCTGAAAACTCACGTGTAATCTTAAAATTTCGTACTGCATTCTTGTTTTCTTCTCTATAAGCCAGCTGCTCTTTGATGTCATCTACGGTGCTATGACGCCTCTCCTCGAACCACGGTGAAAGTTTTCCTGCACACTTCTTACACAGATTACCATTATCCAGTTTCCGGTTTCCCATAATACCAATCTTCTCACCGCAGATATCACAGTTTTTTTTATCAAATAATCCCATACCTGAACTCCCTTCCATCAGAGAAACGTGTTACTGCTCACTCCGTTCACAGCAACTTGGTCTAACCTATTCCGCAACTAATTTGTCAAAATATACCTTAATCGTAAAGTCCATGGAATCATCATCGTCTTCTGCCTCAGCATCAGTCGCTTCTGCCTCCAGACTGTCTCCTGTCGTGAAACATAATTTACCATCTTCCAGCAAATAGAATCTCATCGTATCTGTACTGAACAAAGAATAGTCCTCAGAATCCTCTTCAACCTCTTTCTCGGTTGTGGCATTTAAGATCAGTGCATTTTGGTCCAGTTCACCCTCAAGTTCTATTGTCGTTTCTGTTCCACCTTCGGTTGTTACAAGAGTTGCTTTGCCGCCTGAAATAGTAATATCCAGTTTCATATCAAAAAGTGTTCCTGTGGGTACCTGCATTCCAAAAGCAGACATCAGTGTACTGTTCCATTCGCCATCAAAATCTTCGAGCTTGACATCTTCAAGTGCTTTCCCGGGTTCATAAGGTACATATTCTTCTTTTTCCTGTCCAAGCGCCACGGTCATCCCGTCCATATCAATGGATATATTTCCATCTGAATAAACACCTTCCATGACTTCATCATCTGAAGTAATGACAATGTTATCTCCGTCGATCTTCCACTCAAACTCATCAACATCCGGTTCTGACTCCTCAGAAGAAGTTGTCACTTCGCCTTTGCCGCCTTCTTTGAACTCCATTGACATCTCCATCATTATCGCACCTGGGTGAAATACATTCAGGCCGTCTATGGTAAGACTGTTAGCATACCACGTGCCGACTACATCCTTATCGTCCAATGCATAGACATTTACACACACCAGCCCCGCCATCATAACTCCCATTACACCCATCATCCAGAATCTCATTTTTTTACTCATAAACACATCTCCTTTCTCTTCCTTATATTTTTCATAGGATCCCATAAAAATGCATTGTTATTTTTCAGAATTCTTTTCTTTATTATTTATTAAATGAAACAAAAAACTGCGGACGGAAGGCCCGCAGTTTGTAATTATATTTATCCGTAACAATTAGTATGCGAAGAGAGGGTAATCCTTCATTGTAGCATTCACCTTTTCGCGAACGCGAGCAATGACCTTCTCGTCCTCAGGAGCATTCAGAACCTCCTCGATGAGTTCGGCAATGAGGTGCATCATGTCTTCCTTGGCGCCACGTGTGGTCATGGCTGCTGTACCCAGGCGGATACCTGATGTCTGGAAGGCAGAACGGCTGTCGAATGGAACCATATTCTTGTTGACTGTGATGTCGGCTGCAACCAGCGCATTCTCAGCTACTTTACCTGTAAGATCTGGATATTTACTTCGGAGGTCTACGAGCATAGAGTGGTTGTCTGTACCACCGCTCACGATAGCGAATCCGCGACCGATGAGGTCATCTGCGAGAACGGCTGCATTCTTCTTTACCTGAGCTGCATACTCCTTCCATGAAGGCTGCAGATTCTCATTGAAGGCTACTGCCTTGGCAGCGATGACGTGCTCCAGCGGACCACCCTGCTGACCTGGGAATACGGCAGAATTCAAGAGCATGCTCATCTTCTTAATCTCGCCCTTCTTGGTAGTCAATCCCCATGGATTGTCAAAATCCTTGCCCATCAGAATGATGCCGCCACGAGGACCACGGAGGGTCTTGTGAGTAGTAGAAGTAACGATGTGTGCATACTTCAATGGGTTGTCGAGCAGACCGGCTGCAATCAGACCTGCAGGGTGAGCCATATCGATCATGAGGAGAGCGCCTACCTCATCAGCAATCTTGCGCATGCGGGCATAATCCCACTCGCGGCTATAAGCGCTACCACCACCGATAATCAGTTTTGGTTTGTGCTCAAGAGCCAGTTTCTCCATCTCGTCGTAGTCTACACGGCCTGTTTCCTTGTTCAGGTTGTAACCGATAGGGTTGTAGAGAATACCGGATGTATTGACGTGGCTACCATGAGAGAGGTGACCGCCGTGGTCGAGGTTCAATCCCATGAAAGTATCACCTGGCTTCAATACGGCAAGCAGAACAGCAGCGTTAGCCTGTGCACCAGAGTGAGGCTGTACGTTGGCATACTCAGCACCAAACACCTTCTTTACGCGCTCGATGGCGAGGTTTTCTACGATGTCAACTACCTGGCATCCGCCATAATAACGCTTGCCTGGCAGTCCCTCGGCATACTTGTTAGTAAGGTAAGAACCCATAGCGTTCATCACCTCGTCACTCACGAAATTCTCAGAAGCGATAAGCTCCATACCCTTCAGCTGGCGCTGATGTTCTCTTTCGATTAAGTCGAAAATCTCTTGGTCTTTTACCATTTCCCTTTACTTTTTATGGTTGATGTTTAATGAAATCGGCTGCAAAAATAAGCAATATCTCTCAAACTACCAAATAAATCGTAACATTTTGAGTGATATTGCTTACTTTTTGTTATAAACTACCTGTTTTTATTACTTGCAGAGCTCTACTTTGCCCAATTGCTGCTCTTTGTCGCAGTAGTGGCAACGTACGATACCGAGCACCTTGTCTACGGTATGGAAGAGGGTCTGCATAGGCTCGTTGTTGGTGATACACTTAGGGTTGTTGCACTTTACGATGCCCTTCAATGTGTCAGGAGTCTTGACGGTCTTCTTCTCTACGATTTCGTAGTCTTTGATGATACTCAGTCCGATGTTAGGAGCAACTACAGAGAGTCGGTTGATTTCTTCATCGGTAAAATACTTGTTGGCAACCTTGATGATGCCCTTCTTGCCAATCTTCTTGCTTGGCAGGTTGTAGCCGATAGTAACAGGAGTCTCCATCTTCTCCAACTGGAGCAGATTTACTACCTGATAGGTCTTTTCGGCTGGTATATGGTCGATTACGGTACCATTCTCGATAGCCGCAACCACTAATTGACTTTTATTGTTTCCCATCTGTCTATTAACTATAAACTATTAACTATAAACTACTCAATAATGGTCTTGTCGTTCTTCACGTCATCGAGCGAAATGCCGAGGCAGTGGCAGAAGATAGCCTCACGCGCATAGAGACCGTTCTGAGCCTGCTGGATATAGTATGCATGTGGATCATCGTCTACATCGTAAGCAATCTCGTTCACACGTGGCAGCGGATGCATAATCTTCATGTTCTCCTTAGCCTTGCAGAGCATGTCACGCTTCAGGATATACACGTTCTTTACGCGCTCATACTCCATCAGGTCGCTGAAACGCTCCTTCTGTACACGGGTCATGTAGAGAATGTCGGCACCTGCAATCACATCTTCGTTAAAGTCCTCGTGCTCAATATATTTGATATTGTGCTCCTTGCAGTAGAGTTTATACTCTTCTGGCATGGCGAGTTCCTTAGGTGCAATGAAATGGAAGGTAGGATTGAAGTGGCGCATGGCTGTGATAAGTGAGTGAACGGTGCGGCCATATTTGAGGTCACCCACGAGATAGATGTTCAAGTTCTCCAGGGTACCCTGGGTCTTGTAGATAGAGTAGAGGTCGAGCAGACACTGTGAAGGATGCATGTGTGCGCCGTCGCCTGCATTGACGATAGGCACTGGTGCCACCTCGCTGGCATACTGGGCTGCTCCCTCGATGAAATGGCGCATGGCGATCACATCGGCGTAGTTGCTTACCATCAGGATGGTATCCTTGAGGGTTTCACCCTTGGTGGTGCTGGATGTCTTGGCATCAGAGAAGCCAATGACACGGGCGCCAAGACGGTTGGCAGCGGTTTGGAAACTGAGTTGGGTACGAGTAGATGGCTCGAAGAAAAGGGTCGCTACGACCTTTCCCTTCAGCAACTCCCTGTTCGGGTGCTTTTCGAACTCTTGCGCCATTTCCAGGAGGTACATGATTTTCTCCTTGGAAAGGTCTGCAATGGTCACAAAATTATGTTTTTCCATTTGAAATATGATTGAATGTTCTAAAATCGCCCACAAAGTTACATAAAAAATCTGATTTATGTGTGATAAGTCAAAACTTTTATGTAATTTTGCACAAATATTTAAAGAAATAGTGATGAGAAAGCGATTTATACATGTTTTATGGGCTGTTTTCGGCACCGGAATACTTACCGTTATTCTTGCCTTCGTTGCCATCTGGTTTGGAATGATTGGCTACATGCCCGACATCGAGGATCTTCAGAATCCTATCAACAGATTTGCCACCCAGGTTTACTCTGCCGATGGCAAGGTGCTTGGTACGTGGAACCTGAATAAGGAGAACCGTATCGTGATTCCTTACAAGAAAATGTCACCTTATTTAATAAAGGCACTGGTGGCTACTGAGGATGAGCGATTCTATGAACATTCGGGAATCGACTTCCGTGCCCTGGGACGTGCCATCATCAAGCGTGGTATCCTGGGACAGACTAATGCGGGTGGTGGAAGTACCATCACGCAGCAGCTCGCCAAGCAGCTCTATTCGGAGAAGGCGAACAGTACGATGGAACGATTGTTGCAGAAACCGATAGAGTGGGTGATTGCGGTGAAGCTGGAACGCTATTATACCAAAGAGGAGATTCTGGCTCTCTATCTCAATTACTTCGATTTCCTGCACAATGCTGTAGGAATCAAAACGGCGGCCAATACCTATTTTAATAAGGAACCGAAGAATCTGACTCTCTGCGAGTCGGCAACGCTTATCGGATTGTGCAAGAATCCATCGCTCTTCAATCCGGTTCGTTATCCGGAGAGAGCTAGAGAGCGCAGAAATGTGGTTCTTTCGCAGATGGTGAAGGCGGGTTATCTGAGCCGGGGCGAGTATGGCCAGTATGCTGCTGAGCCGCTGACGCTCAATTTCCACCGTACTGACCATAAGGACGGTTCGGCTACTTATCTGCGTGAGTTCCTTCGCCAGTATATGATGGCTAAGCGTCCGGAGCGCAGTGATTATCCATCCTGGAACCGTGCCCAGTTTGTGGTGGATTCTACCCAGTGGGAGAATGATCCGCTCTATGGATGGTGCAACAAGAACTATAAGAAGGATGGTTCTCCATACAATGTATACAGTGACGGACTGAAGGTGTTTACTACTATAGATAGCCGTATACAGCAGTATGCGGAAGAGGCTATGTATCAGCATGTAGCCCGCTATCTGCAGCCTCGTTTCAGTGCAGAGATTGCCCGCAAGCCAAGCTCGCCATACAGCGATAAACTGACACCGAAACAGATTAAGAATATCCTGAACCGCAGTATCGTCCAGAGTGAGCGTTACCGCACGATGAAGGCTGCTGGATATTCTGAGGATGAAATCAAGGCGGCATTCCGCAAGAAGCAGGAGATGGTTGTGTTCACCTACCATGGAGATATTGATACGCTGATGAGTCCGCTCGATTCTATCCGTTATTACAAGAGTTTCCTGCGCAGCGGTCTTATGAGCATGGATCCTAAGACGGGTGCTGTGAAGGCGTATGTAGGTGGATTGGATTATCCTCATTTCATGTATGATATGGTGAGCCTGGGACGCCGACAGGTGGGTTCTACCATCAAGCCTTTCCTTTACAGTCTGGCGATGTCTAACGGCTTCCAGCCTTGCGATTTGGCTCCTAACCGCCAGCGAACCTATATGGTGGCTGGTCGTCCGTGGACGCCTCGTAACGCCAACCATTCACGTGCCGGACAGATGGTTCCGCTGAGTTGGGGATTGGCACAGAGTAGCAACTGGGTGAGTGCTTATCTGATGAGTAAGCTCAATCCGCAGCAGTTTGTCCAGATGTTGCACGATTTCGGCATCAACAGTCCTGATATCCATGCATCCATGAGTCTCTGTCTGGGACCATGTGAGGTAAGTGTCAGCGAGATGGTGAGTGCCTATACCGTATTTGCCAACCACGGCATCCGTACTGCTCCTATGTTTGTAAGCCGCATCGAGGATAATGAGGGCAATACGATTGCTACCTTCCAGCCACGTATGAACGAGGTAATCAGTGCTGATAATGCCATGAAGATGCTTACCATGCTGATGGGGGTAGTGGATAATGGTACGGCAGGAAGACTGCGCTACCGTTATAACCTGGAAGGACAGATTGGCGCCAAGACCGGTACTACCAACAATAATAGCGACGGTTGGTTTATTGGCTTTACTCCACAACTCGTAAGTGGCTGCTGGGTAGGTGGTGAGGAGCGTGATATCCACTTCGATTCCATGAGTATGGGGCAGGGCGCTACCATGGCTTTGCCTATCTGGGCAATATTCATGAAGAAGGTTTATGCTGACCCGTCGCTGGGCATCAGTCCTGCCGTCAAGTTCGATTTGCCGGAAGACTACAATCCTTGTTCCCGCAAGGCAGCCGAACAGGATGACTTTGAGGAAGTAGGAGGTGGCAGCATCGACGAAGTTTTCGAATAAAAACCAAGGCATTCGCCATTTTTGCATGTATTTATTTTAAATAGTGCAAAAATGGCGAATGTTATTTGTTTATATGCATTTTTTTTTGTATTTTTGCAGAGTTTTAGAACAAGCATAGCCCGAATGATGTTTCTTCGGGTTTTCAAAATAGAAATAAAATAAAAAATCATTATAATGAACGTTTCATACAAATGGCTTAAAGAATACGTCGATTTCGATTTGACACCACAGGAGACAGCGGACGCGTTGACCTCTTGCGGACTCGAAGTTGACGCTTTGGAAGAAGTACAGTCTGTCAAGGGCGGACTGAAAGGTCTCTATGTGGGTAAAGTATTGACATGCGAGGAGCATCCTAACAGCGATCACCTCCATGTTACAACCGTTGACTTGGGCAAGGGCGAACCTCAGCAGATTGTCTGTGGTGCTCCTAATGTTGCTGCAGGTCAGAAGGTCATCGTTGCTGATTTGGGCTGCGTGCTCTACGACGGCGACCAGAGTTTTACCATTAAGAAGAGCAAGCTCCGCGGTGTAGAGAGCTTGGGTATGATTTGTGCTGAAGATGAGATTGGTGTAGGTACTTCTCATGACGGCATCATCGTACTCCCGGAAGACGCTCCGGTAGGTCAGCCTGCTGCTGAGTATTATCACCTGGAGAGCGACTGGCTCATTGAGATTGATATCACAGCCAATCGTGCTGATGCTCTCGGCCATTGGGGTGTAGCCCGCGACCTGTATGCCTGGTTGAAGCAGAATGGTTACAAGACAAGTTTGCATCGCCCATCTTGCGATGAGTTTGTAGTAGATAATGAAGATCTTCCTATCGATGTTGAAATTCAGAATACTGAAGCTTGCAAGCGTTATGCCTGTGTAAGCATCACCGGTTGTGAGGTGAAGGAAAGTCCTAAGTGGTTGCAGGATAAGCTGAACATCATCGGCTTGCGTCCAATCAACAATATCGTGGATATCACCAACTACATTATGATGGCATACGGCCAGCCATTGCACTGCTTCGATGCAGATATGGTTACCGGTCATAAGATTGTGGTCCGTACCCAGCCAGAGGGCACTAAGTTTGTTACTCTCGATGGCGAGGAGCATACCTTGGGTGAGCACGACCTGAGCATCTGCAATGCTGAGGAGCCTATGTGTATCGCCGGTATCTTCGGCGGTAAGGGTTCTGGTACTTACGAGACAACCAAGGATGTTGTCTTGGAGAGTGCTTACTTCCATCCAACATGGATTCGCAAGAGTGCTCGCCGTCATGGTTTGAGTACAGATGCCAGCTACCGTTTTGAGCGTGGCGTAGATCCAAACGGACAGATTTATGCATTGAAGCAGGCTGCCATCCTCTGTAAGCAGTTGGCAGGCGGCAAGATTTCCATGCAGATCAAGGATGTATATCCAGAGCCAATGCAGGATTTCCCAGTTCGCCTGAACTATGAGTATGCGCATCGCCTCATCGGTAAGGAGATTGGTGCTGAGACCATCAAGAACATTGCCACATCTCTTGAGATGAAGATCGTGAAGGAGGATGCTGAGGGCATCGACCTTCTGGTTCCTGCTTATCGCGTAGACGTTCAGCGTCCTTGCGACGTAGTAGAGGATATCCTCCGTATCTATGGATATAATAATGTGGAGATTCCAACCCAGTTGAAGAGCTCCCTGACTGTTCAGGGCGATGAGGATAAGGCTTATCATAGCCAGAACCTCGTGGCTGAGCAGCTGGTAGGCGAGGGCTTCATGGAGATTCTCAACAACTCTCTGAGCAAGTCAAGCTACTATGCAGACTTCGACCTCAACAAGTATCCTAACGAGACTACCGTGAAGGTGATGAACCCATTGAGTGCTGATCTCGGCGTGATGCGTCAGACCATGTTGTTCGGCGGTTTGGAAAGCGTAGCCCGCAACATCAACCACAAGAGCCAGAACCTGAAGTTCTTCGAGGTGGGTAACACCTATATATATAATAAGGAGAAGTGGAGCGAGGAGAGTCCTATCAAGGCTTACTCCCAGGAAGCTCACATGTCACTCTTCATCACCGGTAAGCGCGTAGAGGGCAATTGGGCTCATGCTGATGAGCAGAGCAACATCTACGAGCTGAAGGCTGTGGTAGAGAATATTCTCCGCCGTGTAGGTATGCCACAGAACAACGTGGTTATCAAGCACAGCGACAATAACATCTTCTCTAAGGGCGTAAGTTACGAGACCCGTGCCGGAAAGGTATTGGTAGAACTGGGTATCCTGAGCCTGAAGTTGAAGAAGGCATTCGATATCGAGCAGGATGTATTCTATGCTGATATCCACTGGGACAACCTGATGAAGGCAGTTAAGAAGGTGAACCTTACTTACACCGACATCAGCAAGTATCCTTCAGTGAGCCGCGACCTTGCATTGCTCGTAGACAAGAATGTAGAGTTTGCACAGATTGAGCAGATTGCCCGCCAGACAGAGAAGAAGCTCCTGAAGAGCGTTGTTCTCTTCGATGTTTACGAGGGTGAGCATTTGCCAGAGGGCAAGAAGAGTTATGCCGTTAACTTTATCCTGCAGGATGAGGAGAAGACATTGAATGATAAGCAGATAGATGCTATCATGAAGAAACTCATTGCCAACCTTACAGGCAAGCTCAATGCAGAATTGAGATAACATTATAAATAAACGATAAACATTTAAAATTTTATTCCAATGGGAAGAGCATTTGAATATCGTAAAGCTACAAAGCTGAAAAGATGGGGCCACATGGCCAAGACATTTACTAAGTTGGGTAAGCAGATTGCTATTGCTGTGAAGGCAGGCGGTCCAGAACCAGAGAACAACCCAACCTTGCGTGCTATCATCGCTAACTGTAAGCGTGAGAACATGCCTAAGGATAACATCGCTCGTGCCATCAAGAACGCTTGTGGCAAGGATACCAGCGATTACAAGGAGGTAACATACGAGGGATATGGCCCTCACGGAGTGGCTGTCTTCGTTGATACTCTGACAGACAACACTACACGTACTGTTGCTGACGTTCGTTCTGTCTTCAACAAGTTCAGCGGAAACTTGGGTACAACAGGTTCTCTGTCTTTCCTCTTCGACCACAAGGCTGTGTTCACATTCAAGAAGAAGGAAGGTCTGGATATGGATGATATGATTCTCGACCTGATCGACTACGGCGTAGAAGATGAGTTTGATGAGGATGAGGAGAACAACGAAATCACAATCTACGGTGCTCCTACAAGCTTCGGCGAAATTCAGAAGCATCTGGAGGCTGAGGGTTTCGAGGTAACTGGTGCTGAGTTCACTTACATCCCTAATGATTTGAAGGATGTAACTCCTGAGGAGCGCGAAACTATCGACAAGATGGTTGAGAAGTTGGAAGAGTTTGACGATGTTCAGACTGTTTATACCAACATGAAGCCAGAGATTCCTGCAGACGCAGAATAAGCATTATGTTGCAGCAAGACAAACAGGATAAGTTGCAGAAGGTAACTTATCAGACTCATGGCACCTGCTCAAAATACATCTGCATCAGTATAGATGAAGATGGAAATGTGCAGGATGCCCAGTTCATCGGAGGTTGCGATGGCAATACCAAGGGCGTTTGTGCTTTGATTAAGGGCATGAAGGCAAAGGAGGTCATCGCCCGACTGAAGGGTATCACTTGTGGCAATAAGCCTACTAGCTGTCCAGACCAGTTGGCTACAGCTTTGCAGGAAATGGGATATTAAGAGTGTTTTAGGCACTGAGTATATTTTAGGCACGGATTACTAGCTAGTAATCCGTGCCTTTTCTAATACTTAAAGGTATCATCCAGCAATACCTCTTTCGGGTTCTTAGCCGAATGATATACGAAACGGAAGGTGAAGTGCCCTTCCTTATATTTCTTCAGACCGGGGTTGTTGTCCAGGGATTCCTTCTGAAGTTTGTGGAGTTTATCCCTGTTGGCATCAATCGCCTTCTTGTTGTCTGCCTTGTTTCTCAAAGAGATGTAGTACGTATACAACTTCCTGGTTTTATCAAACGTAGCACTGTCCGTTCTGGCGTCGTTAACGTATGGTGTAGGACAGTATTTTTCAGTATACTCCTTGGCTTCACGAGCCGCTTTGTCTTCCAGGCTTTCGGTGCAAGAAACGAGCAAAGAAGCAAAAATACCGATGTAAATCAACTTTTTCTTCATGATTTTTCTATATTTTATCTAAAAATCTCTATTATTTTCAATATTTTGTGCAAAGATACGAAAAAAAATACTATCTTTGCACTCTAAAGAGAGAAAAATTATATGGAGAATATAAATAAAATAAGAAATTTCTGCATTATTGCACATATAGACCATGGTAAAAGTACCTTGGCAGACCGACTTCTGGAGAAGACTCAGACCATCAAGATTACTGAAGGTCAGATGCTTGATGATATGGATTTGGAAAGAGAGCGTGGCATCACAATCAAGAGCCATGCTATCCAAATGGAATATAAGGCAAAGGATGGACAGACCTATATCCTGAATCTTATCGATACTCCGGGACATGTTGACTTCTCATACGAAGTTTCCCGTTCCATCGCTGCTTGCGAGGGAGCGCTTTTGGTTGTTGACGCCACTCAGGGCGTTCAGGCACAGACCATTTCAAACCTCTATATGGCTATCGATCACGACCTGGAGATTATCCCGGTAATCAATAAGATAGATATGCCATCGGCTATGCCTGAAGAGGTAGAAGACGAAATTGTAGACCTGATCGGTTGCAAGCATGAGGATATCCTCCGTGCTTCTGGTAAGACCGGTGAAGGTGTAGAAGATATATTGGAAGCTGTCGTTAATCGTGTTCCTGCACCGGTAGGAGACGACAAGGCACCGCTTCAGGCATTGATTTTCGACTCTGTATTCAACTCTTTCCGTGGAATCATCGCCTATTTCAAGATAGAGAATGGTGTGATCCGTAAGGGCGATAAGGTGAAGTTCTTCAATACCGGCATGGAATATGATGCTGATGAAATCGGTGTATTGAAGATGGATATGATTCCACGCCAGGAATTGGGGACCGGTGAGGTAGGTTATATCATCTCGGGCATCAAGAATGCTACCGAGGTAAAGGTGGGTGATACCATTACTCATATAGCCCGTCCTTGCGACAAGGCGATTGCGGGTTTCCAGGAAGTGAAACCTATGGTCTTCGCCGGTGTTTATCCTATCGATCCTAGCGATTACGAGAATCTGCGTGCATCGCTCGAAAAACTGCAGCTCAATGATGCTTCATTGACTTTCTCGCCAGAGAGTTCTGTGGCTTTGGGCTTTGGTTTCCGATGCGGATTCCTCGGTTTGCTCCACATGGAAATCGTACAGGAGAGACTGGACCGTGAGTTTAATATGGATGTCATCACTACCGTACCTAACGTATCTTATATGGTATACGACAAGCAGGGCGGTGAGAAAGAGGTTCACAATCCTTCCGGATTGCCAGACCCAACTCTGATTGATCATATTGAGGAACCATATATCCGGGCAACCATCATTACGGCTACCAATTTTATTGGACCTATCATGAAACTCTGTCTGGATAAACGAGGCGAACTCATCAACCAGGAATATGTGAGTGGAAACCGTGTTGAGCTCCACTTCATGTTGCCGTTGGGAGAAATCGTCATCGACTTCTATGATAAGCTGAAGAGTATCTCCAAGGGATATGCTTCGTTCGATTATCATATCGATTCATTCCGTCCTTCCGACCTGGTGAAACTCGATATCCTGTTGAATGGAGAACCTGTAGATGCATTGAGTACTTTGACTCACCGCGATAACTCTGTGAGCTTCGGCCGCAGAATGTGCGAGAAGTTGAAGGACCTGATACCTCGTCAGCAGTTCGATATTGCTATCCAGGCAGCTATCGGTGCCAAGATTGTGGCACGTGAGACTGTTAAGCAGGTGCGCAAGGATGTTACCGCCAAATGTTATGGTGGTGACGTGAGCCGTAAGCGCAAGTTGCTTGAGAAGCAGAAGAAGGGTAAGAAGCGCATGAAGCAGATTGGAAATGTGGAAGTTCCACAGAAAGCCTTCCTGGCTGTGCTCAAACTCGACTAATGATTTAATATAAGTATAAAGGAAAAGGAGGTTAAGTATTATGGCAGACTTTAAAGTAATTACCCCTAAGCGTGATATTGCGCGCGAGCTGGCGCGTAAATATAGTACGATGACTCATGATGAACTCGATGTGGTGGAAGATATCCTTGAGCCTATCAAGTATGCCAAGGGCGAGATGATCTTGCCTGAAGGTGAACAGTGCATGGGTATCTCGTACATTGAGAAGGGATTGGTACGCCAATTTTACTTTAAGAATGGCAAGGAGGTGACCGAACATCTGGGTGTGGATCATACCATCTTTATGTGCATTGAGAGCCTCTTTAAAGAAGAACCTACCCGCTTGCAGGTGGAAGCTTTGGAGCCTACTTTGGTGTATATGCTACCGAAGAAGAAGCTGGAGGCGGCTGCTATGCGTAATGTCAATATCCAGATGCTTTATCGTAAAATACTGGAAGAGAGTTTGATTCAGTCTCAGATTCATGCCGATCTGATGCGATTTGAGTCGGCGCCTAATAAATATAAGCGCCTGTGCGAAATGAGCCCACAGGTGGTTCTGCGTGCTCCGCTCACCTATATCGCAAGCTATCTGCAGATGACTCCGGAAACGCTGTCCAGAATCCGCTCGAATACTTTATTATAATTTA